>JAABUO010002154.1_pt1 | contig 24429 bp, 38 predicted proteins | sample 5559291 | NCBI WGS metagenome assembly JAABUO01 (sample SAMN10711878, study PRJNA513372) | rock metagenome | isolation source: Antarctica rocks | place: Antarctica: Victoria Land, Finger Mt sud
TTCCTTGCCAAACAACAGGGACTGACACAAAGTCTGCAGGAGCATGTGTTTTTCAGAAGGAGTGTACCTGAGGAAGCTCAGCAATGGAGTTGCAGCGCAAGTACAAGTGCTGCAGGTGAGTGAGGCGGCCTATGACGCCAGGAAGGCATGCCACAGCATTATGGGAGCATGACAGCTTCTGCAGATTGATGAGCTGGCCCAGACTGTCTGATAAGCTCACCAACCTGCACAAGCGAGAAGCATTCAATCTTGCGTGGTAGGAGGCAGACTGGGTGTGCTAAATTGCGACGGCTACATATCAACACTGGCTAGCTTCTTCACACAATAATAGCGACAGATCTGCAGACCAAGTTGACAGAATGCAGATCCTGGATGCAAAAAACTTGGAGGGCTGCAGTGCAGCCCAACTTGTGTGCTAACGGCTGTCCATTGCATGTTCGGCCACACACATTGACCAGCTGTCAGCTGCCCATGTGCTGCATCAACTGCTGGTTACAGATGATTGCAGATACAAACAGACAATATCACAGCCAACCTGTGGGTGTATTCAGGGAGCAGTCTTGCCACTCTTCAGGTGCAAAGCCAACCTGTTATGGTCCAGAGCCAGCACCACAAGCTGAGGCATGGCAGCCAGAGCAGGCCAGGGAATGCCCTCATCAGTCAAGTGGTTGTGGCTCAGACGGAGTCGCTGCAGCGCTGAGAAGGCTGAGAGCTCTGCTGGCACTGAAGTGAGCTTGTTGCTGCCAAAGTCAGCGACACGTATTGAAGCCCCAATAGGCCACAGCTCTTCAGGCAAGTTGCTCAAATGCTCGTCGCGCAAAGAGGCAATACCAACTGCAGCCCACCGTGATGCTCTTGCCTAGACAGTCATGACCTGACGTCATGCACAGCATAGATCTCCTACTGGTCTGTGCAAGAAGTTATCCGCAGACCAAGCTGCTGGTGGTCCAGAACACTGTGCTGTGATGACAAGCAGACAGCTGGTAAGGTCCTGCACCAGCCTACTGACTCTAAGATCTGGCAGGCAGCTCGCAACATAAAGAGGGCCTGTACCTGCATGTTTACTGCTGGTGTCTGGTTTGTCGTGATGCAGTTGTTCTGTTTCTGCCTGAAGTCTTCCGCCCGCTGCTTTGCTGCTGCAGCCTTATCCTTGATCGCTTGTTGGACTGCTACTTGTCCCTATAGCAGGGCACAACATGTCAACTTGTGTGTGAGGGTTGACACATTTGACAGTGCTCGTGCTACCTGTGTCTGGCTTCCTGAGGTCATCAACATCAGCTTTGATCCATTCTTGACCTTCAGAGCCTTCAGTGTAGCTGCGGTGTCAAGCACTTTTCCTTGACAGATGAGCTTTTGGTGACGCGCAGGTACTCCAGTCAACTCCTCAATGTCTTGCATGAGCTTCGATACCCCAGCATCTTCGGTTTCTGTAAGCTGATGAGTTGACGGGCCATGCTTGACATAAAGCGTAAGAACCATTGCCTCTGTGCACCTGCAAAAGAAGGACTGTCCTGGCGCTCTGTACGTATCATTTGTACTAGGGAAAGTACATCATCACGAAAGTGTAACGCACGCGCTCTTGATGCAGCCCCTTTGCACTGTTCGCGATCGCTACTTTGCACATTTCGCAATCGTTGCAAGATATCCGGCCATTGACCACCCAGTGGCGTGCCTGGTCGATAGCACGCAGCAGAGTGTCACAAACAACGCATGTTACCCGTGCAAAAGCAAGATGTGATCAGCTCTCTAGGTTGCAAGCAGTAACAGCCCTCACCCATCCTGTCGGCCGCCTGAACTGGCTATGCAATTGACAAGCTTCTCTTCATTGATACTGACATGCATCCTTATGTTTGTTGGCAGCATGGTGGCAGGTGAGACCTGACCAGTTCTGCTTATGGCCTTGTGACTGCAGCTCCTGAAGCTATTTTGATGATCTTCACAGGACTCGCACCTCTCTTCCTCAGTGTTTCTGAGTCTCAGCTGCAAATTATCTCAGCCGTGGGAGCCGGACTGTTGATTGGCACAGCGCTGGGAGTTATCCTACCAGAGGGCTCAGAAGCTTTCAGAACAGCGCAGCATGAAACAAGTGTGTCATGCCTTGAGTTTCAAACATACACAGATGCGCTGTGTAAACTCATACACCATAGGTGTGCAGACAACTATACCTGCAGCAAGTCTACCCTCATCAGATAGATGTGTTGTACGCAATTGCAGGTGGTGACCAGAAGCTACCGGACAGCTTGTTTGGAGCAGTGCTCATTGGTGGCTTTGTTGTCATGCTGTTACTGGACCAAGTGCACACAGCTGTGGCCAAGGGGAAGACCTTCCAGACTTCTCCACCACCGACAGACAATGATCCAGAAGACCCTTGGAAGGTTCAGGTGGCAAAACCTGGTCCACCCAGGAAGCATGTTTGGGTGAGCTGGCACAGTATCAATATTGTGCATTGCCCTCTAAGAGGACGTCGCAGCTTTTGCGTAGTGTCTGTAGCAGATGGATGTTTGCGTAGCTCACACCACATTGACTGTGTGCGTCCTGCATCAGACCCCTTGTGTGATCTGCAGACAAAAACTGGATCAGACTCAGCATCAAGAGCATTTGTCGGGCTGTTGGTACACTCTGCAGCAGGTGAGCTTAACTGCTGCCCTGTTGCTGCCCCAAGCTGTGGCACCTAGCCTGTGTCCCTACTGGCCCTGGTCTGCCTTTCCTGCTGGCCTGCGCTTCTGCACTACACAGCAGCAATAGTGTGTTGATGGCTGTAAGCATGCAGCTATGCCTTGGTGGCTACCACAGAACAACAATAAGCAAAACGAGACACCCTCAATTTTCTTGCTTTTGTGCAGATGGCTTTGCAGTTGGCGCAGCCAGTCGATCCAGTAGCAGCTCTTTGGGACTCACCATCGCAGTAGCAATGGTTCTGCACAAAGCCCCAGTTGCATTCGGGCTGGCAACCAGCTTCATGACTGCAAAATGGACTTGGCAGAAATGTCAAAAAGCTTTGTTTGCCTTTTCGTCAGCATCACCATTCTCAGCCCTGCTGACATATGGTCTGATTGGGGCCGTACCTGCGCTGTCATCGGCGTCTTCCACAGCACTGTGTGTCCTGTTCTCTGGCGGCACATTTTTGTACGCGGCGTGCATGCACATCTTGCCTGAGATTGTAGGGCATGACGCGTCACTGAACATGGTGCAGCTTGGAGCAGTCTTGTGTGGCTCCATTCTGCCTCTGCTATTGACTTTGGCGACGCCTCATGTCCATTGACCCTTTCACATTTGGGTTGTCTTGCCAAGGCTGTTACTTAGCAGTGTGGCAGCAGCCTTGTAGTATTTAGTGTAGCATTATGTTCTGAGGTTTATTTTATGTGTAGCAGAGCTGCGGTAAAAGGCGCATTGCTCATGCGGCGTGGCAGCAGCAAGTAGCCATGATGCATCTGACAGATATTTTATGACTTGACCAGTCTCCTGATACTTGGTGTACCAAGCATCAGATTGACCACAAATTCGAGCAAACGTTACACTGTACTAGGCTGCTGCCAGGTGTGACTTGATCAATAAGCAGTCCTGAGAGGTAGTGCGGCACATCTGTGAACATCCCAAGAGAGCCATGAAACGCGTGAATTTCGTGATATTGTGGCGGTCAGCGCCACCGATCTCCATTTGAAGCTGTGCATAAATATATATATTTGCGTGACTGACTACTGACCTTAGGGTGTTCTCTGCATTATGTCAGGATAGGGTTGTGTGTGTGAGTAATGCTTATTCATGCTCATTCTCATGTACCTGGGAGCTACAGTGCAGGGCATTTGCAGGCAGCCCCTGCAAAAGGGAAAGTACGACCTTCTACGTCTTAGCTCTGTGCAGCTCACATAGCAGGTCTCCCACCAACATGGCGAGCAGAAGCCTACGCTGTCTTGCGCGTGTCGCTAACTTTTGAGAGCTGCTGCTGTGACTGCTGTAAGCTTCGCGAAGTCACCGTCAGTTGCTGTGCAAACACTGCATACCTGCTTCGGTAAACTCGACACCGAGCCCAAGCAGATTCGTCAGGAAGGCTTCGCCTCAATTTCAGAATTGGTCTGGGCAGGTCTGTTACAGGCCAGCCCAGGGCTTGATGGATTACGACAGTTATGACAGTGCGTCAGAGGTCGGTTACAGTGAAGTCAGTAGTGATAACGGCGACTACGGCTTTGACGGAGGCTCAGACGAGCAACCTCGTGCTCGCCAGGTAACAGTAGAGCTTGTTGAGATCTGGACCACAAAATATGGCCACAGGCAGGAGAACGTAACTTTGACTTTTCACAGGCTGAGTATGTGGTGTTGAGTGAACAGCAACTGAAGGAACGAAAACACGAGCTGACTGAGACTACTCAGGCAGTTTTGAACCTGGATGAAGGCGGTGCTGCGCATGTTCTACGGCACTGCAGCTGGTACGCTACTACCTGCTGTACACTCTCCTGAGGGTCGTGTGTGTCTCGCCTAAAGCAACTGACTGGATGTGCAGGGATCCAAACAGAGCCCAAGAAGAATGGTTTGGCAATGCCAATAGCTTGCAGGAGAAGACAGGTTTATTTGAGCATCAGCATCCTTTGACAAATCATGAGGTCAGCTACCCCATGCTCACAGAGTAGCAATTGCCATGAGCCGTGCCTGCAACAGGGTGCAATGATATCACGCCTTGTCATGGTGCCTCTGACTTGCCACAAGCATGATGCTCACACTGAGATGGCAACTTCCATCGTCTAAGCTAGCCGCGCAATTTCCTTTTTTCCTGCCGTGTCACCCTGCCTTACCTCACCATCCTGCTGCATGTTCCTGTGTTCGAGTTACATATGCTTGACAATTAGCAGTCACTTCACATGCACGGTGATGTTGCACACCAGCAGTGCATGGGGCACAAGCCCCACTTCTTGGTCCGTATACTGTTGCTCTGGGCTCCTGCAGCCCATGCTCTGATGCATGCCTGATCCCTGTCCTGCCCTTGTGCAGGTCACATGTCAAATATGCTTTGATAGCTTCCCTGTGGACCAGATGCATGCCTCAGGCTGCAATCATTACTTCTGCACTGGCTGCTGGGAGGGTTATGTAGCTGCAGCCATCAGTGAAGGCCCCGCATCCCTCAACCTGCGCTGTCCTCTGCCAGACTGCAAAGCTGCGGTATGATTACCTGATCATGAATGCTTATCAGCATCTTCTAGAGCTATGTCACGCTCAGCATGCACATCTGACATACTTGAGCTTGCTTTTAAGACGTCTGCAAGACAGACAGGTGCACATGGCACAGCTTTTGTCCATGGACAGGTTGGGACCAGGCTGCATAGCTGCACTGCATGCGTCATGCTCCACTGCATGCTTTGTGCTGCAATGCGCTGCATGCAAGAATACAGTGTAAGTAGATGCACAATTACTGTCATTTGCGTTTATAGCCCAATGCTGTCTTTCGAGAAGTTGACATGATCAAGCTTGTGGCATGCTATTTATGTGTCACATCCGATCATGCCCTTTGTCAAGGCTGGTGAGTATGTCAAGCCTGGCTTCCATACAGGTCCCACGAACAGTCGTGCGGCGGGTGAGCAGCGAGCAGGACAAGCAGAAGCTAGACCTGTATGAGCTGCGCAGCTATGTTGAAGACAGCCAGCGCCTGGTCTGGTGCCCTGCGCCCAACTGTGAGCATGCAGTTGAGTGTGTGAAGGATCTCGGGGCGGATGAGCCTTTGGATGTCCTCTGCAAGTGTGGCTCCTCCTTTTGCTTTTCCTGCCAGGAGGAGGCACATAGACCGGTGAGCCCCTGCTGCTTTTGCATCTGCTGACATTGTTGTGAGCTGTACCATCACAGCTCGTGAGTGGGTAGGTGTTGCTTCTTGTATGCTTGGCAGTATGGTGCTTGAACACAGCTCATACACACTGTGGGCATGTTTCAACTCAATCTAGTTGTGCATGTCTGTGGTGCACGCTATGAGACAGCAGTTGGTTTGCGCTGTAAATGTATATTTTCAGCTCCTTATCTGGCTGTGTGCCAGCTTTGCAAGACATAGCACAGCAACTTTTGGGCATCAGCAGCAATGCAACCATGCTGCTCCTCTGCAGGTGGACTGTCAGACTGTCGGCATGTGGCTGCGCAAGAACAGTGCAGAGAGTGAGAATGCCAACTGGATTCTGGCCAACACCAAACCCTGCCCCAAGTGCAAGCGACCCATAGAAAAGAACCAGGGTTGCATGCACATGGTGTGCAGTCAGTGCAGGAGTGAATTTTGCTGGCTGTGCCTTGGCAACTGGGCTGAGCATGGCGAAAGGACTGGCGGCTACTATTCCTGCAATAGGTGTGTGCTTCCGCTGGGCATGTCTGAGGTGCCACTGCAGCTGACCGTGTGTTGACTTGAGCTTCTCTGACTTTGATTTGCTTTGCACCTAACTCATGCGGGGCCCGTCTGTGATCACCCAGTGTTATAGACTCGTCTTGCTTGTTGGTCTTGCTTGGTCGTCTCTGCAGTTTTGTTTGCTTGCTGGCTGGCTCAGTCAGCAGTCAAACCTTATCCCTGATCAGCATTCTCAGCTCAGCAAGTTTAGCCTCTGTTCACGGCATTGAAGCGTCAGGCAACAGAGTATCCCTTGCTTCTTATGTCAATCAAGCTGTGTGCCTAATGCTTGCACTGCATAACATGATTGCAATCATTGCTTCCAGTTCACTTCAGCTTGGTCGCAGGTATGAGACAGCCAAGAAGAAGGGTGACTACGACGAGGAGACGCAACAGCGAGAAAACGCCAAGCAGGCGCTGGAGCGGTACATGCACTACTACCAGCGCTGGGCAGAGAATGACAAGGCCCGCTTGCAGGTACTCACTCAAGTCCACTTCACTGACTACCAGTCTGTTTTCTCTGGCAAACATGGGTCCAATGTCATGCCCCATTTGGGCAACTTCACGTCGATTTGAGTCTGACCTGACCTGTTGGTGTATGTCAACTTTGAGGACATGCAGTGATGAACAGCATCAGGTGCTGCCTCACTGCAATCAGTGGCAAAGGCTACATCTGTGCAGAATTGACATAAGACACCAAGAGTCAATTCTCACCTGACTTGTGGGAGGTGCCTCAGGCGTTGAGCACTTTAGACAAGGTGGTCAGCGACAAGCTGGAGGACCTGAGTGAGATCACAGCCACACCCACCAGCCAGCTCAAGTTTGTGACTGATGCCTGGGCCCAGGTTGTGGACTGCCGCCGCATGCTCAAGTGGACCTACGCCTTTGGCTACTACCGCTTTGCTGACCAGACTGCTGCCTCCAAGCCACAGCAGGAGTTCTTCGAGTTCAACCAGGTGGGAAATTTTGCTTGGCTGTCTCTCGCTACTCTCTGTCCAATTGCCCACATAATCTTTCCTCAAACTTGATGTGCATGCATGTGGCGGTTTATTTGTGACTGGTGTCTTGATGTCAGCACACAGGCATTCTGTACAGACAGCATGGTTGTTCTTGGCACGCGGCAATAAAGGTCTAAGTGTCAGTCAACCGAGTTCTGTCAGGAGTCTTCAGTTGGGTTGTTTGCTGTAGGGTCAAGCCGAGTACTACTTGGAAAAGCTGCATGGGGAGGTAGAGAAGCAGCTAGAGCTGTTCCTGAAGAACCAGAAGACTGGGGCTGAGTGGCGCAAGTTCAGGGAAACTCTGATTGGCCTCACAGATGTCACTCACAGCCACTTTGCCAAGCTGGTGCAGGTCAGCCTCACTCTGTCAACTGTGGGGGGTATCTTTTTTGATAAGCAACTGGCAGGCCACTGGTACACCCATCGCTTTGTGCATTGTTGCCTTGCACCCAATCTCTGAGCTTGTCAGGACTAGGCTGTGAGTCATGCGCTGCCCAGCCAGCAATACTGTGTCCAGCGTGCAGCAGCTTGTCAAACCACAAATCTGTACATCATCCAGATGGAGGTTGACTCGGCAAGCTGTGCTTTTTTGCTGTGCTGTGCATGTTCTTATCACAGTCTTGACTAACAGTACACACGTTTGCTCTCATCAAGGGAAGCCCTTTTGAACGTCCAAGCAGAGCAAGGTCAGCAAGATAACAACTGTGTCAAGCAGCAACCAAGTTTGTTGCAACAAAGTCTGGTTGTCACCATTCAAATGTCATGCAGGAGCTTGAGAAAGGGGTTGACGCCTTGCTGGAGCAATACAAAGGCATGGAAGAGCAGCAGGAAGAGGAAGTCCAATCAGCCCCATTAGCCGCTGTTCCTGCCCGATCTACCAAGCGCAACCGCCAGACGCTCAGGGGTATGGTCACACCATTCTCATTCAGCCCCTACTGCCTGTTCCCCATGCTGTGCAGGGGTTTGTTATGTTCTGACTAGCCCTGCATGCCTGTGCAGCGTATCTGTGAGCTTGATGTCAGCTCAGATCCAGCCTGCCAAATGTTGTGGACTGTCTGCGACAGCTCGCCTAACTCAGCTGCAATAACTGCCATTGCTCATGCGTGACATGGCCCAGTGTTTGCTTGGGGGGCTGCTTTCAACGTAGCCAGAAATATGCTTTGCGCAGCAGGACACGGCAGCGTCGCTGTTCTGTGCCAGTACATCTGTTGTGGGGACCCTGTAAACATTGCTTCTTCAGTGCTTTTAGGCACCTGGGTGACTTTCTGCATGCTCTGCTGTAGTTCTTATCTTGTCTTTGCCACTGCAACAGGTGCCAGTGGTACAGCATCCAGCCAGGAAGCGTCTGAAGCAGAGCTGGAAGCCATTGCAGGTTATTGGCAGTGCCGGCATTGCACTTCTGCCAACAAAGATCTTGGCAGCACAGCATGTGAAGTCTGCGGCAATGCCAAACAGGCTACAGCATAGCCAGCACACAGCCTCCAGCATGCTCCTCACCTGAGTCCTTGTCCATGCTATGTTTGTGTCTGTGCAACCTGCACTACAGATACGGATGTGATAGTTGAGCTGACTGCAGTTGCAGCAGGGCTCTGTAGCATATTGTGTTGTTCTCATTTACGCTTATCCTGTGCTTTTGAACATGACAACTGTTGATACAAAAATTCCCCCCCTCACATACTGTATCAGGCTTATTTTCATTAGACAGGGATGTTCAGGCTATTCTTGTAAGCTAATTAATCAATGCACATTAGCCATCTGTCCAGGCTCAGTGCTGTGCATGTTGCCACTGACAGCATCCAGCCAGCTCATGATACGTGCAAAGTTGACAGTTGCAGAATCTACTATCATATCTTACAGCGACAGGGTCCTGCGATACAGACTAGGCAGTTACTAATTCTTGCTTTGTCTTGTAACAGCTGCAGCTGCTGCAGGTCAGAAACCGGATTAAACATAATTTACAACACATACTTGTCTGGAGACAGCAGAACACGAAGGCTTGTTGCACTTCTACTGACCAAGTCTGAGACACAGAACGACTCTGAAGCTGACTCTACCCCTGCTGATAGACACAAAGATTCCGTAAGACTTAGAACTTTTGCGGCAGCTGACAGTTGTTATATCTAGATCTGCTGTCACATTTCCGGAACAGTAGCTAGTCAATGCGGACACATGAAATGAAAACAAAGCAGTATACAGCTAATCTATCTCATACTCTGAGGCCTCTGATGCTAATGTGTTCAGAAAGTTGAACTTGCCAGGCATTGTGTTATGTGCCTCAATCTGCGGCAGCGTCTGTCTTAAAACAAGTACTGTGTCATAAATCCACATCTGATAAGGGGAGGGATGGCACCAATGCGAGCAGTCTGAATGCTCAGGGTTTTCATGATAATGATGATGGTACCTAAAGACAGGTAGGGTCTTGTTCCATGTTTCTATCAGGGGAATCATTGGCCGTGCAGCTTTGTTCCTCCAACCGCCGTCAACAATAAGCTCCAGCTCCTGAGGTCCGTTCCTGTGAATCTTGTTGTCATTATCAACCTCAATTGCGCCGAGTCCACCCACCAAAGTACCAAGGGGCAGGCAATCCCAAGAGATCGGGTCCACAAAGAAATTCCCAACAGGAGTGTTGAAGTGTTGCACTGAGCTGTCGCGCCATAAAAAGAATGGCAGATCTGCTCGATGCTCCCGATAGTAGTTCACAAATTCTTGCATTTCATTGTTGTACGTCTCCACATCATTCAGCCAGAGACCAACATTAAAGATAACAATATCGCTGCGCTTCATCGTGAGGCGCTGATAGTCAGGTAGTAGCCTGACAATCTCTCCTGGAAAGTTGATACGCAAATGGCACAGCCTTGTGCCTTCTGGAAGAAACACACACCAACCACCCAAAACTCTTTCTCTCATGTCTTCCAACTCTGGACCCTCCAAAACCTCACCCCTGATGTCATGTACAGTCATGTCCCAAAACTCCATCATGAAGCATTGCAAGCCTCGCATGAACTCTTGGCTGATGGAATCTCCTGCTATCCATACAGTACGGCCCCTGAGGTAGGGCCAGATGTCACATGGGGTCATACCCTGGAGCACCAACTTCTGCCTGGGATACCAGATAGCGCCAAAAGTGCTGCTGATCCTTCTTTGGACAGACCGGCCCGTTGCTGATGTATTGACACACATTCGGCCATATACCATCTTCTTTGCAGTTGACACACTCTGGTTGCCTTGCGCCGCCAAGCAAGTATGGCTTCTGCTTGAATCTTCTGACGTCTGGATACCTGCAGATTATTGGGGGGAAATATGTGCCTACTGCAGGGAGCTGCATAAGCTTCAGGCCAGAGCACAGAAAGCCTGCATGTTCATGTATCGAGCAACAATGGTACTTGCAGAGGTTGTGCAGCCATAGCCAAAGCGTGAGTCATGCGTCGCAAGTACTGTGACATGCAGGATGCAACCATGGTGCAGGATGCAAGCAGTATGTTTGCAGATCACCTGAGGCGACTATATTTGACTGGACAGCTGCTGTTAATCAAGCTGTTCATCTGACCCCAATCATCACCACGCAGCTTTCTGTTGGGTATAACATAACTTTCCACTTGACTCAGCAGACTATCTGATGGAAAGGTATCATTTGCAAGTAAGACGCTTGCCAGCTGGCCATAGTCAATAGCGTCTGATTTGACTTGTACTGGCACACCATGGTCAATCTTGGCAGTGTCTGCAAAACCCCATCCAATGAACGCCAGCACCACAGCTGCTGTTGCCACAAACAGCAACCTGAGCAAGGTCTGTCTGGTCCACCTAGATTGTGGGCCTCTTGCTGGGCGTGCCAGCAAACGCTTCATCTGCAGCAAACAGCAGCTGCTTGAAACACGTGCGACCCTGTTTGGATTTGGCATTTTTGCACCAAAATTGTTCACTGACAGCTCATGTTCAATACAAAGCGTGCAAGGACTAACAGATCGGTACAAGTGTCACCTGTTGCTGATAAAGCGCCGCCCAGCATGTGGCAGACTTTCTCGCACCAAGGCTGAACACCGATTTCGCTGAACGATTGATTGTATCCAAGCATGCGCTTGTGAGGCTGATTACAGCTGGTGTCTGCGACTCTTGGAGTGTCCAAGGTACGTGTTTAAACGAGTCACTGTCGGTGCAGGTCGATTGCAGCCCGCAGCTTGGGTGGAACCTCACAGCCGCATGCGCTGCCGTACAATGGTACAGCTGACGCCTCTCTTTGTGCAAACCGGCGCTACGATCAACTTTGCGCAGTCAAACATGCTATGCTGAACTTGTCCGTGATGCCCGTGCGAAACCCAGCAGGGATGCTTCCCGGGATCCCGAGCGCTGGATTTCCATTCTGTTCAGCGTGCCTTGACGGTGGAGTCACCTTGCAAGATTGCACCCACCTCATTGATGGTGCGTACTTGTAGGACAGGGCTTGACCACACAGTTGTGGCTGATAGCAGTACTTGGCACACACCTGAACCACCTGTGCAATTGCACTGTTGGAAGACTGTTAGGTTGGCTGATCAATGTCTCTTACACCCACCTTTTGCGCTTGCAACATGCGAATGTCGTCATGCTCAGAACCTTATTGCAACAATTCGATGTGTGATACAGGGTGTCATTGATCCGGATTACTCGGATTTAGTAAAAGTTTTACTCATCAATCCGGAAGCGCTCGGAAACGCATAGAAGGTGAAAGGAAGGGGGTGGGGCCCGGGGGGGGGGAGCAGGCAAGGCAAGGCAAGGCAGGGCAAGACAAGGCAAACAACTTCACGACGACAACGACGACAACAGCACTTGAAAATCCAAGTGCTGGCGGACAGCGGCAGCAGCCGTAACTTGCGGTCGACGTGCATCGTTGACCAAGGGCAAGTCAGAGGGGTCCTGATCAGCATGAAGGTCGCAGTGATAGGGGCCGGGATTGCCGGCTTGCAGCAGGGGCGAGCTTTGCAGAAACGTGGCGTTGATTTTCATATCTACGAAGCCGAGATCGGGGTCGGAGGGGTTTGGAGAACGACTGCCCACCTGCAGGGCGCTCAGGGTAAGCATACATGCCCAACCGATCAACCAGCGTTCGACAATACAGACTTTCTGCCAATGCGCCAAGTTCTCTGCTCCCCTCATCTGTTCTGTCATCGGTGCAATGCATACTCGAGTGTCGCACATATTCTCATGCGCTGCTCGCAGTGACATACCCATACTACGAGTTTCCGGAGTTTCCCTGGCCGGACGCACTGATACAGAAGCACCATGGCGCCGTTACTCCACCTGCTCCAGCTGTGCAGCAGTATATTGAGGTGCTTCTTGCTGGTGCTGCAGCTCCTGCAACTGTCCTGATGTCATCAAACCTTTCAGCTTGTTTGTCACTGCAGATGTACGCCAAGCAGTTTCAACTGGAGTCCAGCATCAGTTTTTCAACTTGTGTCACAAAGCTGTGGCAGACAGCAGGTACTTTGTGCAAAACCTGCCACAGCATGGCTGCATACATGCATGCTGCATCCACAGCGGCTAGCATATATTTCACGCTCCTCAGGGCTGCATTCACACTGATGACATCAAGCCAGGCCAGCCAGCTATGCCACAAAAGATCTTCTGTGTCAATGGATGGCAAGCAAGGATTGCTGTACTTGCTGGATGTGTAGCTTGCCAGCTTGCATATGTGTTGCTTTGGCACATGTGCAGCACTGCATTGTGGCAGGTGTAACGGTTGCCAAGCATTGCTACATAACAGGCTTGATGCTATCCAAGCAAGCCTGCATGGGGCTACTTCCATTGCAAAGAGACAGCAAGATGTTTTTGTGCAGGTGGTCAGTGGACTGTAGTAACCAAATCTGCCAAGGCACCAGCATGCAGAGAGGAAGTGTATGACTTTGTGGTTCTGGCAACCGGCAGCTTCTTACTCCCAAGAATTCCACACATCAGGGTAGGCCCACTCTCGGCCTCATGGTGTTGTGCTGCATGGGTTTTGACAGCAAAATCCTCAACGCATGCAGTTTATGGCCATGCTGCATCTCTCACAAGAATGACTCATGTATGCTGTGGCAAGTCATATCTGATTGCAGTGCTGCTAGAATGGTGTGCACAGATGGCCTGCAAGAATTTGCTGTATGGCTTGAGGAGACAGAACACGCTGTGTTCTGATGTCTGCTATAGCGAGCTATTGTAGATGATCCAGAAGACTCTGTGTGATCATGCAGAACAGAGATGCTTTTGGGGGCAAGGAGCTCATAGCCAAGCAATTGACAACAGAAAACTTGTCTATTGCAAAGGATAAACGGGTTGTCGTGATTGGCAGTGCCAAATCTGCTCTGGATGTGGCTGGAGCGGCAGGAGAAGTTGCTGAGTCAGTCACAATGGTCTGCCGCCAGGTGGGCAGGATTGACTGATTTGATTGCAGGTCAGCTGAGCCCAGTGCGCATCATTGTTGGTTAGCAACTCAGCACTGCCAAGTCATGTCAAAGGCAACTGAAATGTGCCATCAACAACATCTGGTGGCAAGTTGCCGTCTACGTTTCTGCATTATGAGGAAAGGTAGATCTTGTGCAGCCTGCAGGCGCACTTCTGGCTGCCCTTGAACCTGCTCGGCTTGATACCCTGCGACTACATCAAGTGCTCTCGCTTTGGAGTGTGGCTCAGTACCCATCCTTACCCTAGCAGCTATCCCAGCTTGCCCAGAATCACACAATTCATCCACCGCATTATGACCCCTGTCAAGCAGGCCATTTGGAAATCCATGGGGATGCTTCTGCCATGGCAATCTGGGTATGCATGAGCATCTATGGCTCACTCCCCATACATGCAACATGCTTGTTGCAGCATGGTATTTGTGAGGCCCCATGTTGTATGAAGCATGCGCCTTCTGTGCTGCATGTTGTACACCAGGGGTGCTTGCATGCCTGAATTTTGTAGCGACAGCAGCTATGGCAGATGTAAACTGCGACGTCATGACTGACAGTCAATGCTGTAATTGAGTGCACCAAGCATACATGCGTCACTGAGTGTCTTCACGCTCATGTCAACAAACTTGAGAGTGGGTGGAGACCTTACCACCTGAAGTGTGCTGCTCACAATGGGCCTGTTGCAGATTTGGTTGAAGTCATGGTTGCAAATTCGGCATTCATATGCTATATACCGGTCAAGCATGGTGTTGATGACAAAGTCGCCATACTACTACCAAAAACAGATGCACCACTGTCTTTGTCCATCAAGTAGCTAACCAGTGGACATGTCACAACAGGCTACCACCTGAAATGATCCCTGTGAGAGGCGCAGAAGAGGACACTTTTGCAGAGCTTGGCACTATCAACCCAGGATCCATCTTCCTCAAGCATCTGCGCACTGGCAAGATCAAAGTGGTTCCAGGTGATTGCAGTCAAACTCCAGTCCACATGGTTGTGATGCAGCTCGCCAATGGGCCAGTGCTCCTCAAACGCCTGGCATACAGTCAGCTGTGAGGTCACAGGACATGCAGCTCTACATACATGCCCATCGCTTTAGCAGCAAGCAAGCAGACTTAATAAGCACAGCCCGACAGGCAACTGCACATTTTGGCTGCTGCATTGCACTCAATGACATTCCCCACTTAGTCCACTGAATACCAATGCCACCTGTGCAACAAGGCTCTGTGTATGGAATCCCACCACAGGCCAGGCTGAAGCTTTTGCCAAAGATGGTCTGCAACTTCTATCAGGCCAAGATATACCGGCAGACCTGGTCATATACGCAACTGGCTTTGACCGCAAGTATGATTACCTAGCTGAGGAAACATTGAAGGCCCTTCACCAAACGGAGGAAGGAATTCCTCTGTACAGAGACACAATACCAACTGACGTTCAGGTGAGCATTGTGCACACGTGTTCATGTGCTTAATGGCTAAGCTGTCAGCTGAGAACATCGCCTCAGCTGCATCAGGTGACTCGAAGCCAGACTCAGGATCCTGACTCATCTCAACCAAGGGTGATGCTGATACACCTGACATAGTGGTTTAACCGCGTACAACCACAAGGCATGTATGGTAGGTATATATGTTGTGAGTGGTGTTGTACCCAAAATGCATCCAGTACAAATGGACTGCTTCTCACTAGAGAAGAACATGTTAATATTTTTGTGGTGTTACCTGTTGGCAATTTTACGTAAATGTGCGCTCCATATCTGTCTGTATCAACGCCATGCATGCATTGCCTTGAATTTTGATGGCTGCACCTCAACTACATGTCAAGGGAGTAGCTCATGACTAATGACAAATGTTCAGGAGCCGCATGTCCTCGCATGCCCTTTTTAATAATGATACGCTCTCTTTGCTCATGATAATAAATAGTAACAAATGCAAACAATTGCTGTAACATTTGTAAATATCGTTATAAAGTTATAACATGTTCTTTTTGATATTAGCATCATGCCCCTCAGGCCAGCTGGGATCTGTGTGCTTTGCATTGTCCCCAGATGCCTTGACATGCAGAGCATGGATTCAGGGCGGAGCTGTATGCTTGCTGTGGATGCAGGGCCTAGCGTTTGTGGGCAGTGAGGTTATCACCTTCAACGCCGTCACCAATAGTGGTCTGCAGGCAGAGTGGCTTGCAGCCCTGTTGCAGGTGAAGCTTCACAGCATGCCCTGCATACTCAACCCAACCTAAGTTCAACCTAGATGCAGCTATATGCATGCCGCAAACTTCACCATGTCCTTTCTTTCCTCATGCACAGGAGCAGTGCAGACCACCATGTTGTGTATCATTATCGCATGTCTGACCAGCTACAAAGCGTGAGCAACAGACTGCACAGCATCCTTCTGTGGTGGAGATTTGCACTGAAGGTGCAAGCTAGGCAGTGTTGGTAAGCCTGGTTTGTGGCAAGCAATGGGCAGATTGTTGCATGGTCTTGATGCTCGCTTTACTTGTGTTGTGGTGCTGCAGGACAGTCTATACCAGCTTGCCGTCTGTAGCTATGTGCACAGGGCCTCATGTGATTGACCTTATGGATTGGGGCATGGAGGGGTTTTTACACGGCACAAGCATTGTTGACATGCATGCAGGGTGAATTTGATCTACCTCACAAAGATGAGCAAAGAGCAGATGTGGCCAGGAAACAGGCGTGGCGATATTCCTTTATTCCTCCTCATAACTTCAGGTGTTGACAATCTTGCTCTCAAGCCCCTGCAAGCTCAAGTTGGTGCACGTTACGCATAATCTGCTGGTGCTTGACGCTGACCTAGCGTGCATGCATAGCTCATTTGCCTGTGGTTTTGCTCACATTTTATGCTTGCCAAACATGTGTGCTTTGAGACATGTCCATGGCATAGCCGCCAGCATATCTTCTGCAACCTGTTGCTCGTGTGCCTATGTTGGTGGCAGAGCTGGGAGGCTGGCACACTGCCATCAGCTACTGTGGGATGAGCTTCTATGCGATATGGGCTACTCCAAATACAGAAAGGTAACTGCAGCTGCTGTTTGCTGTGCATGAGCTGCTTTTGTGAGCTTTGTGATGACATATCATAGACTTGTACCGCATTGGATCTTGAGGTGTTGCTCCAAAACATTGAGCATGTACACGCTATCATACACTGCAGACGGCTACACAACTCTCCTGCATGCATTGCGCTGAAGTATGTTAAAGACGGTGCTATAGATCATCTGCAGGCATCGCACATGTGCCACTGTCATGCCACCCATTAGCACGCAGTGCTCTGCTACAACATGGGCAGCAAGGAGCAGCAGTGAGGCATAAAGGCAAGCAGCAAGTCATGACTGATCAGCAGCACTAATGCTGGGCGTTTGTGCAGGGTTGGGGATTGTTCAAGGAGGTCTGGCAACCTTATAAAAGTGCTGATTATCAAGACATCTTTATGCATACAAGCACTTGAGCTTGAGCTCAAGGGCCTCTGCATGCCTTGCCATGGAGACTGATATGCTTTTTGTCCCAGCACTAATTACCATAATTACCTTATAAGCCTTACAAGATTTATAACCTAAGCAGGTTGGACTCATTTCGTAGAGTGTCCTGTCTGAAATTGCTTCGGCCGCTGCACGTACACAGATATCGGAAAGGATGTCAGCTCCGTGTAAAGGGTTTGGGATTAAGAAGTATTGCTCTGAATGATCACAGCCTTCCAATGGGCACGCATGTGACTGACAGTAATTTGCAAAGTGGGTTGATGGCAACCAGATCAAACATGATGATATCTGCTGCACCTCCTCCTGTGTTGCTACAAGGCAAAGCGCTTAGAAAGAATTATCGGCGCCAGTGACACCCCATGTGGTAATCCAGAAGTCATACACCTTCGACAGAAGGAGAATAGCTCAGCGTCGTCTTCTTCTTCTGGCTTGGGGTCCCCACAGCAATTGCTGTGAACAGTCACTGAGTTGGCGCAGTCCGGTGAAACTGTGCTGACAGGAATTTCGTATCACCTCATGTTCTTAATTGCCTTCAGCAAGCTATCTGTGGTGACGGTGTGTGCAGTCTGTACGGTGTGTGCAGTCTGTACGGTGTGTGCAGTCTGTACAGTGTCCCCTGTGCCTTGTATTCATGTTGATCAGGCATGCTTTAGCATCAAAATATGCGAGCATTGATTGTTCATGACTGATACTTGGGGTCCATTTGTACATGCAAGACAGCACCTGCAGACGTGACCGGTCAAGCATAACGAGCACCAGGAACACCTAACGCACCAGACGCAGACTGGGCAAAATCAAAAGCTTGGCTGCAGTTGCACAGTTCCTGTCTTGTCAGCAAAAACGCTCTCTATTAACTGTGTAATGTACAGGCAGAATGCATAGTTCCATCTTTGGCCATGCTCAGCTCACTCAAGCTCTACGTTCTAGTGCCTTAGTTGCGCAGTCCAATGCTGCTACTGCCAACTCGCGCCACCTTTTGGCCAGTGTCTTTGCCAGTGTTGCCACCTCTGCACTTGCATTGTTGCGCAGCATGGCAACAGGCATCGAGATCTGACTCAGCTCTAGAAGGCGCAAAGTGACCTGCAGGACAGCGAGTCAACCGTCAGCCAACAAGCACAGGGCACGAACCCCCCCTTTTTGTCATGAAAAGGACTTCTGAACCATGCAAATCGACAAACTTCAGACAAGGAAGTGCTGCAAAGCTGAACAATGAGCATCCCACATGGCTAAGTAGTGGCATGAAGTCTGATGGTGCACACATCTAGCAAAGTCAAGAGGTGAGGTTTGGCAAAGCACAACTTGTCGCACGGCAGAAGCCTTTGGTTTGTGAACGTGCAAATATTGGTACTTTCCTGTTCAAGAACAAAAACTTGTATGCCAGCATGGGTTGAAAATGGTGGCCAATTTCATGGCCTATCCCATGATATGGAAGTGTATATGCATAGCAAAGCTGCGCATCACCATGCCCAACCTTTATACTTTGTGCAGCAGGCCAACTTCAATTGGCATGATCAGCAGAGCAGGAGGTTGACAGACCTGCTCAGTTTCCAGCTTGCGCAGGATGTTGATGGCTGTGTTGGTGGGAAGCCACCTTAAGGGCTGCCCCTCACTGTCCAAATGCATTTCTTGGGGTGGATTTGGACTCACAATGCCTGCATCGCCGTGTGATGTTGGAGCCCAAATGTCACTGACCAAGCAAGCACATGTGCAGCAGCAAATGACTGTTGGAACACGTCAGTCATAACGGGATTGTGTAAGTACAAGAGTGGCACAGGACACATGTCAGGGTCAATGTTACAACATGCTCAGCAGGTGAAGGATCCTTGTGCATGTGGTTGTATGTTTGCACTGATCATGATTGGACCTGTAAGCTGTGTGCTCCATCTGGTGAGTAGCTCCAGCTTTTCCTGATCCAAAGAGCCAGATACCCACCGCTGCAAGGCCAAAATAATTGATTGCAAATGGCTCACGCGCACTGACAACAAGTAGTAGTGCACACGAACAGACAACTGTAGTGCCTCCAAGCATACATCATAGAATACAAGAGGGCCACCGGCACATATGACCCATCATCGACTCACGGAGTAATGGCATGTAGTCTCAGAAGACAAAGGCAAGCGTATGCAAGCAATGGAAAGAGCTTACCAGCAGATCTGGATCGTGCTCATACGCATCCTGCAGCCAATGAGCACATTGATGAGCACACACGACAGTTTGAGAGTGATCCTGATGATGCTGGTTGATTTCCTAAGTATAGCACACCTAGCAGCAATAGTGCCAATAGATGTTCAAGCGACAGTACGCATACTACAGCCACGGCTTTTCAGCATTCTGGTAGCGAAGTTTCACAAGGCGGCAAACACGAATTGCAAACACAGCTTTTGGACGCTTTGCTCTGCTGGCAGACCACCTTCCAGATGCTGTGATTCTTGCATTGCATGGCCAGCATGCACTGGCAAAAAGCTGGATGCTGTTAAGAGAGGCACCCATGATGATGAGTAATGCCACAATGCAGTTGCATACAGCAGCTGGCCTGCTTGCCTGCACTTCAGGGCTGTAGGAAGTATCTCGGCCAGATTGGCTCCTCTGAGGTGCAGCAGCAGGCTGATGCCTGATGGTCTCAGGCTCAGAGCTCTGCTCAGCCTCTGCCTCCTTATCCTCCCCCTCACTGTTGCTGATCTCCTCGTCTTCGCTGCCATGCCCCTCCTCTGCTGCCAGCTTGACTGGGCAGTCCTCACTGGCATGGCTGGTCTTGCTGCAATACATGCAGATCTCCCGAACCTTTGCCTTCTTCCTGCAGGCTTTGACACAGATCAGTGACTCCTACTGTTCTCCTGATTGTGTCATGACTGGAACCCTTTGCGTGCAGCCTTGCATAGCCTACGATCAAGACGTTAGAGTCTACATGTGCACATGTGAATGTGCTTGTAACCATGCTTTTGCATGTCACTACCTCCAAACTTGTGCTTGTTTTAAAATGCTGAGTCGACACAGCAAATGTCTGGAATGCAGTGACTGCAACATGCAGAGGGATCTATGCGCAAAGTGAAAGTAGTATATCTGGACTGCATCTGTGCACAGCCATCAGGAGTGCTGCCCATGATACTAAGCTGACGTCTGATCATACCTAGGTCTGCCTTTAGGCTTGGATGCAGCTGCTTCCTTTGCCTTTGGAGCAACCTCTTTTGCTTTTGGGGCAGTCTCCTTTGGCTTAGCAGCAAACTGACTTGGCTTTTCAGCAGCTTCCTTGGCAGCAACAGCAGCTTTGCCTGCCTTGGGTTGCAGCCTGAGCCAGTCATCTTCTGTCATAGTGGGAAGATTTGTAGCCTTCTTGGCAGGAACCACATGCTCTGCACCAATGGATGCTAGCCAGACCAACACTTCATTCCTACACTTGGCCAAAATGTTCAGGTCAAGCTTTGACAATTAGTTGCAAGTACAGCCCATGCACATGGCATCAACCTTGAACTGCAGGGCGACGGTTGCAGCTTGATATGCCAATGGCAAGGCCCATTTGACTTACTTTGTATCAGAAGCGTAAGCCGGGTACGAAGTCAAGTCTGGATGTGTCTTGTATTTCCACTTCTTGTTGTGTCTTGCATCTCTGCCCTGCTCATACAGCATCTCAGATCTGAATGAGAGAGTCTTGCTGACAGCACTCAACAGATTGTGCTGCATACACAGCAAGCTGCAAAGGATGCTGCAGCATGAGGTGTTTACCACGATCCCCAGTGTGTGTTCGTTACTGCTATTTTGCAGCCAAAACAGCATGTAGTTTGCATCTGGTCTGTCAATCCTTTGAATGGAATAGCTGACAAAACCTGACTTCTCTGCTGCTGGCATTACTGCCCAAGTCTTTTTTTAATGTATTGTACCTCCACAACGGCTCTGAGCGGCAAACTTTGGCCTGCATAGCAAGCAGATGCTGGATCTTGGGTCTTTGTGCGCGTGCAATTCCTGTCATATACGTGATGGACACGCACAGTAGATATGCAAGAAACAGCATTCTACCTGTCTTTGTAGTCAGCAAGTCACGAGTTAAGATAGGTTTGCCAAACTTCAAAGCTTCACCCTGCTCACACTGCCTCGAGATGGGTCGAGGTGTTCATCATCATCAAGCAAAGGTCAGGCAGGTACGCGCTCAAAACTTTGCCGGCAAACTTCGCTTGAGTAGGCGTGCCTCGAAACCTAAGTTTGCTTGTCACGAGCCAACCCGCGCTTCGTTGGGCGAGGGGGCAAATGCAATAGCAGCTGTGACACAATGCGGCGCTGATGACGCCTGAACAGGCTGTGCAGATGAACGCAGCGGAACGTCGCAGGAAGGCACTTCTGAACAGAAATTTGATACTATGATCGGGCTCACGAGAACCAGACTGAACCTGTGCCAGCCCAGTGTCACAGAGGTGACTGGTGCACCAGCTGGCATGCACGACAAACAGCAGCAACTACAGGCGCGCAGGCTGTTCTACAGGTATCGGAATGATCAAGGCGGAGAAGCAGAGGAATAGACTAGACCACATAATTCCTGACTCATGTTATGACATTGAACCTGCGGCCTCATAGCGCTGAGCGTCCTTTCCCGTCTGGTGCTCAATCCTTACTTTGCCTGCCTCTCTGCAATGGTGTTTGCACAGGGCCTCGCTGGCCGATTTCTGGCAGAAAGTAGCCCGGCCTGTTCTTCGTCACGACCTAGCTGTAGCTACCCTAATGTTCAACTTAAATCTTCAACGCAACAACGGGGAAGCCGAGAGTCACGAGGTGTTAGATTAGATCTTGCATGCTCAGCAGCTACACCGGCACGGCTTGATAGTGCGAAAGCACAAGAAAACGGCGTCGGCAAAGCACAAGCAGGTGAGTAGCTGTGACAGCTGAGCTTGTCCGCCAGCACCACCAGGATCGGTTTGCTGACGTCTTTGCTGATGGTGTGCAGCTCACACTACAGAAGCCGCAGCCCCAGTGCTTCGCAGTGGGCGTGTCAAAAGGGAAACAAAGGAGACCAAGGTGGATGTCACCATAAGTATTGATGGAACAGGACGGTGCAAGGCCAAGACTCCTATCCACTTTTTGAATCATATGCTAGACGTGAGCACTCACCTGTCAGAGAAGCCTCTGCATATGTTGATGTATGAGATTCGTGATGTTGTTTCCTATGCTAAGCGCCTTCACAACTGTGCCTGCAGCAAATATCCTCTCATGGTCTGTTTGACCTCAACATTGAAGCAGAAGGTGACACTTGGATTGATGATCATCACACAAATGAAGATCTAGGTATGCTTGAGCAGAAATCTTGAGTCAACTAAATCAATCGCATGCTGCTGCACCGGTTCTGTCAACTTGAGGCCGTGCATGATGCAAAGCTCAGCAGACATGACACACTTAACAAAAGAATCAGGACCTGCTGAGTGACTAAGCATCTGTGCAAATATAGCCCTGGCCTTTGGTGGTGCTCTTTCACAAGCTCTGGGTGACCGGAAAGGCATTCATCGCTTTGGGGACTTCTCTGCACCCTTGGACGAGGCACTTGTCCATGTTGTGCTGGTGCGTGTTGTCTGTGATCCGTGTTTGCTTTCTAAAGCTGTGAAAGCTGTCTCAAGTGCGTTATCTGCTTATGACGGTATGTCTGCGCATTCATCAGCTGAGGTATGCCTTGTTGGACCAGAGTAGATGTATGTTCTTGTTTGTGAACAACCTGGTGCTGTTGCAGGACTTGTCTGGGCGGCCACATCTGAGTTATGATCTGAAAATTCCAACTGATCACATTGGCAGCTATGACACCCAGCTAGTAGAGCACTTCTTCCAGTCTGTGGTCAACACAAGTGGCATGACTTTGCACATCAGACAGCTTGCTGGCCAAAACTCTCACCACATCGTAGAAGCCACATTCAAAGCGTTTGCCAGAGCTTTGAGAAAAGCATGTGAGGTTGACGAACGCAGGGCTGGGCAAATTGCATCATCTAAGGGTGTTCTAACTCAGCAATAGGTTTTGGCAGTGAGTGGGCCTTGCATGCATGCTTTCTCCCCTAATTGGGTGTCCAGCTAGCTTGACACTTGTTGTGTTTCCTGTGTTGGTATATATCAATAATCTGCTGTTTGTTCACTTGTGCAGAGATGAACATAAACTTTGACAGGATTGCAATCAGATGCAGTTTCTGTCATCTTGATGCTCAGCAATGGTTTTTGGCTATGCAAAATCAGAATCGCCATCTGCAGTACGTTGATGCATATCAGGTGATCATCAAGGCGTGACTTTGTCCGATATGTATACAGCAGGTCAGTGGATGATATATGTCAGATGACACTTAGTAACCAATGAGCCTGTTCTGAAACACGCAAGCACAGTAGCTGCGTAAGTCCCTAGCGTTACGTCTGGTGTTAAGTTAGCCAAAGACATATGACCATATTGAGGAGGAGCAGCTGCAACTGGAAACCTACCTGTTGTATTATTGCAACCACCAGTATAGAATACACTAATGTAAAACACCAAGCACCACAAGTAGATGTGTCATGAGTATGAGGCAAACAACAAAGTGTGAGGCTGAGGTCTGAGGTTGTAGCAACAAAGCTATAACAGTGACTATTGCATCACCTATCGGTGCTGGCCAGGTGCCGTCGCATACTGGCACAGAGTAGTGGCCAGATAGTAAGCTAGCTACAGAGAGTCTTCACTTTCCCAGAAACTGGTATCCAGCTAGGATGGCCACAAGCACAAATATGATAGGAAGGAAAGGTAGGATGCCTTGCAAACTGCTGTTTGTCTTTGTTGCTTTTGCCTCCTTTGCAGATGCATTGGCTGTTGCGTTCACTTGGTTGGCAGCTTCTTTCCCTCCCTGCAGACAGAGTTGTTTCATTGTCCTGCTGCCATCAGCTGGATGCTTAAATCTGGATGCTTCGAGCTCACCTCAAATTCTCCTATGTAGTACTTGTCCAGCATTTCTCTTGCCGCATTGCTGTGGCCAATTTCCTCAAAATCCTCTGTTGCATCTTTGCCTGATCACACAAACAGCACAGCATAGATTGCTTCGCAACCTCACAACAGTAATCCAGAACAGCTGACAATCACATAGCATGCATGGTAGATATCATAGACGGCATGCCTTGCCTGTGGCAGCAAGAACGATATCAAAGCCTCCAGGATGCTCGTCTAGAAACTGTGTGACGTCATACACTTTGCCGCTGATGACGAGCCAGC
>JAABUO010002157.1_pt1 | contig 24414 bp, 35 predicted proteins | sample 5559291 | NCBI WGS metagenome assembly JAABUO01 (sample SAMN10711878, study PRJNA513372) | rock metagenome | isolation source: Antarctica rocks | place: Antarctica: Victoria Land, Finger Mt sud
GTTCAGGATCACCGCTCCTGGCAGGCAGAGTGCATGGCTGGCTGGCAAACAGGGCTGCTGGTGCTTGTGCAGAGTGTGTTGCAGCATATGCATGTGCTGCTGCTTGCAAACACAGCAGCAGTGTGGTATGTCATGGCCACATAGCTTATGTAACCGTCGCTGCTGTATGCTTGCTCTGTGAGTGAAAGCAGACAATGCCAATCACTAGCCATGAGGAAGTGTACCTGTATGCAAGAATACTGGCTGCATGGGCACTCAGAAGCACACATATTAGAAGTAAAGTGCATTGCAATGGCACCGATGTGTTGTATGCACATCAGCAGTCCAAAGCTATGCTTGCTCTATATGCATATGACTTTGCCCTGGATAAGGCCCTAGATGAAGACTCAAGATGGTTTGTTGATGGTGCGCCAATGATTGGCCATTTTCATGCACAACAAATACCATCCTTATGACATGTACCAGGAGGGAAAAGGTAAAACTGCGGTGTGAACACTGCAAAACTTTGCTCAGTATTGCGGGCATGTATCAGTGTGTTGTGCTAGCGTAGCAGATGCAGTGCAATGAGGCAGCCGACTTGCAGCAGTGAGTGCTGACCAGAAGGGGAAGCGGTTGGAGATGAAATGGTAGAGCATCATGCCCAGGCTCCACATGTCTGCCTGCACCCCGTACTCCCTCCGAAACACCTCAGGTGCCATGTACACTGGAGTCCCTGCCCTGCAGTGCATACATGCAATCCTGTCTAGCTCTGCTGCTATCCATAGCTACTCCCATTGAAAACATTGGCTACTCTTGAACAGACAAAGCTGCACTAAGTGCATATAAGCTTGGCAGAAGAACATGAGCATGCTGCCTGTGCAGTCAGGCTTTTTGGGCCAACAGGTTGATTGCTGCTGGTGTGTGACTTTCTGCAACTTAGCTGTTCAGTGCATGTTTTCCAGACAGTCTGTCAGGTGGAGTAATGACTGTCTACAGACACACAATGATGACATACCTCTTGGTCAAGGGCTTGTCTGGGCTGACGACCTGACTACAGCCAAAGTCAATTGACTTGACCCATGCACCATTGCCAGAAGCCTGCTCGATGGCTGCAGTGGACCCCTTCTTCAGAGGGTTTTTGAGCAGGAAGTTGGCAGGCTTGATGTCACCATGGATTGTGTTGGCCTCATGACACACAGCAATGGCCTGCACAGCAGCTATGCATTAGCCACAGGCTGAGCACATGCTGTCCAGTGAGAACGCTTGCTGATTTGTTGTGAAGGCACAGCATTGTACTGGTTACACACTGGAACTGCGGGCGCATGTACGCCAGGTTAGTCCAGCTGAATGTAGATCGAGTCATATCTGCATGCACTTTGTCTGGCCAGGCATGCTGCCAAAGCGTTTGCATGCATCAAGCAATGGCTCAAAAATACCAACGTGATGCTGCAATGATGAAAAGGCGACATGCTGTTGCATGCCAGCCGGCCACTTTGGACTTTCACAGCAAAGCACACATTCAAAACACTGAAGGAGAGCACAACAAACAGACTGGCTTCAGTAAGTTGTATCAACTAAGGTGCAGCCTGCAGCTGAGTCACCAATGACTTGTATGCAGTTGAACATTGAAAATCATTACCTGTAGGCATTGGAACATCACCAAGGCACATTCCCTCTCAGAAAGCTGCCCATGAGCCTGCAGTAACATTCAAACAAGGTCAGCCATCATTGCACAGCTCATGCTGCCTTGCTGCACATCACTGGCTACACTCTAACCAAATGTAGACTCAACTGCAATACAAGTTACATGGTCCAAGCCAAACAGCCACATAACGCAGTGCAGTTTGTCTGCCAAAGTGCTGCGCTTTCAGCCGGTTGATGACCTAGCCAGAAGACAACATGATCAGACAGTAGCTTACATCTAGCAAGTGGTCAAGGTCTCCTCCGCTGCAGTGCTCCATTACAAGGTAAGCAAAACCATCATCCTCAAACTTTGCTTGCAGCTTGACAATGTGTTCACAGTCTGCAAGACGGTTCAGCTGCTCCACTTCACGCTGCAACTTGGCCAAGGTCTTGTCCTTGGTCTGCTTTGCACGTGTTTTTGACATTATCTTTACTGCAACCTGCTGACCAGTGGCTCGGTGAATGGCTAGATGTACTGTGCCGAATGCTCCTGATCCAATGCACTTCCCCAGCAAATACTCCTGCTTGAAATGTGTGGGCCAGCGCAGATCCTTGCCGAGTATAGGTGCTGCAGGCGCAATCACAGCTGCAGAGCTGCTTGCGTGGGGCCCGACCTCCATCCATGGTGGAGTTGGCGTGCACATCGCCGGCGCACTGGCCACAAAGCTGTTGACTCGAGATCGAGGCTGCGGGCTGGCGCTCCGGGCGTGAGGGCTACCACCAAGCTGAGCTGCGGATAACGGGCTGCGATGGGTTTGAGGCAGGGTCAAAGAGCCTGAGCTCCGCTGCACCTGACAGTTCAACATCAGTGCCCTGTCCATTGAGTGCGTCAGAATGCCGGTGTCGGAAAGGTGCTGGTGCGCGTAGTATCGCACGATCTTCTCAACTCTTCAGCGAAGCAGGAACCTCAGGTGCGACGTTGGACGTTCGCTTTAGCACAGTCTGCCTTTGTCCTCTTTGCTTCTCAAGGCGCAAGCTTGACGCAACCTGAAGCCTTTAACCCGAAACGATGGCGATCTTACGCGTGGCTCCCTGGAGAGGAAGAAGATTGCCTTGATCGTGAGGCTGCGTTGCGTGCTCTGTCTCTGGACAAATACCTCATTCTTGTACTGTTCACATCTCTTATTAAGAAAAGGTATGTCTCTTTGGCATACCTTTTGCCTGTCAGAGGCGTATCATCTAATGAAAGGAAGGTATGCAACAGATATGTAGTCAAGTGAACTTCATCATCTGAGGGCTAATATATCTGAGGGCTAATATATATATATATATTAAGCCCTCGAGCTTGCAATGTGCTGGCCCTAGCAAAATGGCCAAGCACAATTGGCAATCCATGAGAACCAAGTCATGGCAGAAAGCGCTGCATGCGCCTACCAGAAACAAATAGCTGATGGTACCGCCTATGCTTGCCAAAAGGCTGAAACCAATGACAGTATTTGCAAGCAACAACTCCAGCAGTTGCGGCTGCTCTAGGACAATGCAGGGCATAGTCATGGGTGCCAAATTATGATGCAGGGCTTCCATAACTGTACCAACCTCCATAGCAGGGACAATATCACTATCATGAAGCCTGGACTGCAAGCAAGTAGCTATGGAGCCAGAAAAGTTCTTGGCACCTTGCCAGCCACAATAAGCATGATTAAGATTGTCAAGCAAGATGGTGTGGAAAAGCGACCCAACAGGACTAGCAGCTGTGTTGTTCCAAAATTCATGAGTCTGCCGCTGGCAAAACCCCTGCAGAGCTTGACAAGGCGCTGTACCATGATACTGGCATGTAGTCTACTGATTGCCTCACTTACTGAGAGTGGCCTGTAGTTGGCCGTGTCTGTGGCATTGCCGTGCTTGAGGACTGGAGTGACCAAGAAGGTATTCAAGGACCAAGGCGCCTGCTTTGTGCTGAAGGCGGCGTTGAACAGCACCACAAGGCAAGGCGCCAGGAGGTGAGCTGGTGCTGGGTCACCTGGGGTGGCCACAAGCTTGGCGTCATGCAACAGCTGTGAGGTACAGCTGTGCAGGGCCCCTGATCTGCCATTGTGCAGCTGTTGTAAAGAACTTCAACCTCAGCCATAGTGAGAGGCTGACTGAGGCTGTGCGCAGGGGCAGGGGGCTGTGGTGTGTGAGGAGCTGGCAGGTGGGTTGCAGCTGGGTCACTGTGCAAGACGTGCTGAGGAAGGACTCCCGGGCTGCTGGATCAGAGAGAGAGAGAGGCTTTACATTAGAGACAGCGCAGAGAGAGTTTACAGTGCTTTAGCCAGCCAACAAGTCTGATCACATACAGAAGAAGACACAGGTCAAATCTGGAGGAAATTAAGAGACCTTAGAACAACATTGAAACCTGCAAGTGATCCTGTTGCGCAAAACAAGACCTCATGGTGTCGGTGTTCGTAACAAACAGAGGAGCATTCTGCTGCCTCCCTTGCTGGAGCGCTGGACATTCAAAATACATTGAGATGCAAAAAAGCAGAATGAGACACGATCAGGAATCTGGTATTTTGGCTGCAACTTAGTCCAGTACTCCGTTGTCGCGACTTGCTGAGACGATCATTGTAAGCAAACTGCTTGTCACAGGCAGCCAAGCTATCCAGTGGTCGACCAGTGCCTCCTTGGCATACCTGACCTTTTTCCTGTGGGAGTCAAGCTTCGTCAGATCGATTGCAAGAGTTGTCAACGCCAGCTTGCTGTGCGGAGCAATCTGGGAAAATGGTGAGATTTGCTGAACAGCTCATACATTAAGCAACAAAGTTGTTCATGGCAAAAATTGTTATAGGCACCGAAGCCGAAAAAGGCAAAAAAAACGAAGCAGCAGCTAGAGGAGGAGAGAAAGCAAGCTGAGGAAGCAGCACGCCTAGCTGAAGAAGGTACTCCCCACGCAACGTGTACAGAACAAGGCTTGCTGAATGGCCAGTTGCGGCGCCCAGCTTCTTTTCGGTTTTGTCGCAGTATTGCTGTCAAACTTTATCTTCCATAAGCAATCAAGCTTGCGGCACCAGCATACAATGGTACGGTACCTACACTGACGTGTTAGATGCCAATGTCAGATGCAAACATGTGGTGTGGCTGCAGAGCGGTTACGTTTGGAAGCAGAGGAGCAAGCAAGAAAGGCTGCTGAAGAGGAGAAGCGGCAGGAGCTCATACAGCTTCAGACAGAGCGTGAGGATGCTCGTCTTGCCAGTGAAAGGTAACAGCCCAAGTTTCAGTGCTGCAGCCCTACTGGCAGAAATCCTGGTTGCGTTTGTTCTTTGTGTTGTCTGTCTTCCAAACCTGCATACACAACTTGATCGCACTGTACAGCATGCAAAAGTTTCCACATAGACCGACAGCACTAAATTGTAATGTATAACACAACATGACAATGTCTCATCAAGCCTGTGTCAGCCAACGTCAGCAAAATCCCTGTCAATGTGGTACTCTGTTTACCAACAGCACTGCTTCTAGTAACTTGACCTCTATCAACATGTCATAGCCAGTGTGCTGACTGGAATGAATATCGCAATCTCCCCTTTTTGCAGGCAACAGCTTGAGCCTACATTTGCTAACCTTGAGACCAGATGTGCACAGGTCAGTTATGTCAACCTGACATGCAATCATGCACTAAATCATGACATGCATGTTTTAGACCAGCATTGGGCAAGAAGAGGCCTGTACACTTCTGCAGAGTCATATATGAGTTGCTGGACTGCTGATGCACTTTCATCTTTGCCTGGTCATCTTGGTCATAGCCAGTCATGGTATTCAGGAGCTATCCCATCAGCATGTCACCGCAGCACATGTAGCAATTTGCGTGCTTGTGTGATAAGCTTAAGTGTTTGCTGTGTTTGCGCTGTGTTCAGCTGAATATCACCTTTCATGCAATGAGCTTTTGAAGCATGTTGCAGGAGCGCAAATTGCAGCAGCAAGCTGAAGACTGGGAGAGGTATCTGTCATGCACGCATCTGCCAGATGTCAGGGATGCTGCTGGACTGCATGCCTACTTTGCAGAAGCTGCAACCAGACAGCACAAGGACATTGACTCTGTCTTGCGCACCTGTCAGGTGATCATCGCTTATGTTCCTTACCTTGTGCTGTAGCATGACCCTCACACAGCTGAGACTCATTGCCTTGTGCACAAGGTTGTGCATGTACATGCCATTTGTGCAATGCCTCTAGAAAATCCTTCGACGCAGAAGGCATTCTCAGCAGACGCTGCAGTTGTGCCTTCAATAGTGTACAAGCTTCCGGCCTTGGAAGTTGCCCAAGTCAGCTGCCTGTCTTGCATCAGGCTGACCACCAGGAAGCTGCATGATAGCTGCAGCAGAGCATTCCAGCTGTCATCTTCCCAGCTGCATAAGCTTATTAGCAGCATGCTTTGCCTAATTTAGGTGTTGACAGCAACCAGCACCTTACCTACGTTTGCATTCCCTGTCATGCGTTTGGACTGTGTTAGGCTCAAAACCATTTCAGTCTGGGAGTGCCCAGACTCTGAGCAACTGGTCAGGTCAGCCAGAACATCTGTGTGCATTTGAGCTCCTTGATTTTACTTGGCACCACAAACTTAAGACAGACAACTGCAGCATCAATGACATGCATGTTGTCAGCAGGAAGAGAACATTCAATACGCACTTGTATGTGCATAATGGATGTTCTCTTCCCGCTGACAACATGTTGGTCAGCAATGTTAGCAGGTGCACCTTGCTAAACCTTAGGAAGGTGATGCACAACTGCAGCAGCACTATCAGAAAGACACTTAATAGCGTGATCATCGCAACTGCTGTTCATTTTGGTTTGGTGTGTGCAGGAGCACTACACGCTGATTCGGCAATGTCAGCAGGTGCACCTTGCTGCACTCCAGAAGGGGGACACAGGCCTGCAGCAGCACTGCCAGAAATGCGTGCAGCAGTGGCAGACTGTCATGGAAGATGCCATTGATGCTCAGACTGCCTCCATCCTTCAGGTGAAAAGCGTAGTCATGCATCGTTTGCATGCCTGCAAGGCTGTAAAAACAAGCGTGAAGGATATGATCAGTCATATGAAGATAAAAGGCAATTGCTGAAAGGCAGTCAATGTGCTTAGTCCAAGCTATCAGCATATCAGCAGCTGCATGTCACTTGCACTGTGGTCTATTTTGTGACACCCCCCATCATCCCAGGATGTAGCTGTCAGTACTGGCTATGCTCCATAAGGTTCCATGCTGCCATGCTGTGCATCAAGAGCCTTTAGGGCTTCAGACGTTCACGAGATGTTGCAATGCTTGATGAGCACCCAACTGCCATCATGCCATAGTCTGTGCAACATTACTGCTGTGCCAATGTGCAGAACCCGGAGGAGCACCAAGATGAGGCAGGAGGAATGCAAGTTTGCAGCCAGACCAGCATGCTTAAGTACGGATTATGGGTCAACACCAGCAAGAACCCTCGGCTCAAGACTGTTGATTTCCCACAACTGGGCATCAGCCTTGAGGTCAGACTACCCCAACATGTTAGCACACATTCAATGTGACCCAATGCATTATCATGACTGGGTCTGGCTGCGGTCATACAGGCAAGCTGATAGCGCTGACAGCAAGCTGCTTGCATAAGCATGCCGAATGCTAGCGCCACTCCTGCTGCTGATTGCTGCTGCTGCTGCTGTCCTGGTGCTAATGCTCGCCCAGGCGGCTGGACGCCATGCTGCGCGTCATCAAGCTGATCATGTTTGGATCAGCCTTGACATTCATCATCAGAAAACAACCGGCAACACAGCTTGTCGCCCAAACATCAGGCGTACAGCAGTCACGCTGACATATGCTAGTATATGTCGACTGAATGTCTGACCTCAGGGCACAATATAGTTTCTGACATCAGGCATGCTTATGCAAGTGTACATGACGTGTGAGGAAAACAGACTGCACAATACCATTTCCAGCATATGTGCATCTGACTGTGCAGATTCCCAAGCTGATAGCTCTGGCATCAGTGGCCTTGAGGGTACAATGGCGAGAGTGTGATGAGCACCTGGAGCAGTGCACCACAGACTTCATGGCAGTAGGGGGAATCCTGCACTTGGACATTCTCAGTCTGCCTGTCCCATCCAACAAGGCCAATGGCTGGACCCTTCGCCCAGTCACACACGACAGCTTAGTCATCCACAGGTCTGCCCTTCAACAACAGGGTGGAGGGCAATTCTGTGTTAGTGGTCTGAGTTTGCTCTGCCAGTTGAAGCAGTCCTGCTGAGCTTGATCACCCAGGAGATCCAGAATCTGCTGCATGTTTGCACTTTGTGTTTATGTTGCCGTGCAAACAGTGTTGAACAACAGTGTGATTAGAGTGCAATTTTCTCTTGTCTGTCAATGCAAGCGACAGCCAGCAGCACACTCGTTTGGAGGACAGTCATGGCTGCTAAGCTTTCCCATTTTCTGCCCTTCCTGACCTTGTCTCTGAAGGGAAACAACACGTTTATATGAAGGCTCCTTTTTCAGTGTCATGTGAGTGTGATGGACTTGTCCTTCCAAGTTTGTATACTTTTATATTCCAGTCTATCTTTAGCAGCTCCTCAATGCAGATCATAGGGCGTGAATCTGCATTGAGAGACTTGCTCACTCTTCTTTTGTTCTGCAGGCTAGCATATCCTACGCCCCCTGCTGGTGCCGATGCAGAGACCTGGGTCCCTGAGGAGGAGCCCCAACCCATAGGAATCTCAATCAGCCTACCCCAAGGCAGCATTCTACCCTCCACCAACCTGCAAGCAGCGTTTTGGGACCATAAGCATAGCCTGTGGAGCACAGCTGACATGAGCAGCGTGACTGTTACCGATGATTTTGGAGTAGTTGCTTTTCAGAGCAAGGCCATTGGGTGCTTGGCAGTAGTGCAGAAACGCACAGGGCTGCTGCCCTACCAGGAGTGGCATGTGCGCCCTGCTGGAGGGCGGTATGGGGCACAGGCTATGGTGGGCCTACAAACGGGTATGCACCCTTCAAGCGTATTCAAGCTTGAGTGATGAGCTTCAGCTGAGGACAAGCAGGTCACTCTTAGCTGAGGATAGCCGTGTGCTGTCTGGCGCACCACACTTATGCTGCTGGAATAGGCCATTAGCCTCATGAAACAAATTGCTGAGCTGCTTCTGTCTTACTTGTTTCCAGCTTTAAGCTTCGCACCATCAGCCAGACCTCTCTGATTTGCAGGAACCTGCTATTGCAGCTAGTAGTGCCACACTGTTGGGCAACATTTGTCTCTGTTAACATGTCTTCCTAAAATAGAAACGCCTGATACAAGTCCCTAGGCATTTCTGAGTTTAGAATTACACTATGAAAGGAGCATTGCTATAGGATAAGTTATGTGTCTGTATCCCACAGAGCTATTATTGACACTGAATAAAGTATCAAGCTGGCCGCTGCTTTTGCCCATTCAGCATCGCCGTCTCCAGTCACTCAAGCTTGGCTGTGTCATGCTGCAGGCAATCCAGACATCAGCCTGACATTCAAGGTCACAAAAGAAGGCATTGAGCTGGTTGAGCCCCGGCTGCCAAGGTTAGTAGGCGTCAGAGGGCGTAGCTTTGCGGCGTCGGTGCTGCTGTTTGAGCTGATGCAGCGAGGGCTGTACCTTACTCCTCAAGCCAGGGATGCTGGTCCTGCTGATCTAGCTCTGAAGGTAGGCTGGCTTGAGAAGTCTCGGTTGTTTGATGAAGACCAGAGCGCAGCCCTATTGACTAGGACTGTATGGCAACTGAGTTCATGCCCAATGAGTGTTTTTCTCTTATCTTGTGTTGATGGGGGTGATATGGATCGTGAGCTGTGAACAGAGCTACCAAGCACTGCATTATTGCCACAGTTATACAAGCTATGCTGGCATGTGCACGGCAAGCTTCTGCGGATTCTGAGTGCCAAAACAGGACATTTTCTGGGAGACATCTGTCTGGTTTGGCTGAATGAATAGCGCAACATTTGGCAAGCCCTGATCACCAGCAGCTGCAAGCACAGCAGCTCCAGCTTGGGTCAGAAAGATACATTGAGCAAACACACATTTTTGCTTGCCAAAAGTTGGTCAGACAGCAACTTTTAGTTTGTTTTTGGTCATGCAAATCCTGGCTGCAGGCACTGTGGTGCACACATAAATCATATGGTGACGAGCACAGCTGGTGGATGCAAAAACCAGCTTGTATGGTGCATGCTTGCACATAGCATGCAATGCACGCTTTGCAGGAGGCAAATGTGGCAATGGCCATGTGTCAGGACATGGCCTTGCTGGGCTCCACCCATTTGATCAAGAACAGCAGATGGAACAGGGACCTGGGCTCCCAGGTCTGCCTATGCCGCATCTCTCAGGTGAGCTGCTCTTTGTGATGAGCCTGCCTATGACACTTAAAAATGTGTTCAAGTTGCTTGACTCACTGCAGGAAACACCATGCAACATACACATGGCAAAAAGCTTTCACTGGTACAAAGCCACTGATAAGCAGTCAGCAGCTTTGCTGCCTGTCTGATGGGTATCATCTGCTGATGCCTCGCACACTGTGCAATGTGGTGTGAGCACCATACACGGGACATACACAGCCATCACAACTTCAGCAGTACCAGGCCAGGTTAGCAGAAATACTGCCAGAGCCCATCTCCTTGCTCCAGGCCAGAGCCTAGCCTACATCAACAAGCCTGCAAATAGCTGAGTTGTGCAATTGTCACCAGCAAATATTGTACACAGCAAACATTGTCAACAATAAATATTAGGAGCTGTGTAGGTGAATGACTGGGACGAGGGAGGCAGAATAGAGGTGAGGCATGTGAACCGCGTCTTCAGCAAGGAGCACCGCTCAGGGCCCCACCAAGTGCTGGCTCTCATGCGCAGGTCGCCTCCAAGTCTCACATGCACATGTATAACATCACCTGCCTTGCAAGTGGGCTCGTGGCAAGCTATTCTGTAGCAGTCCCATTGTGGTAGTTCCATTGTAGCATTTCCATTGTAGCATACCCATGATAGCATTCCCATGGTAGCAGTCCCATGGTAGCACTCCCATGTAGCAGTGCCGGGGATGGAGGTCACAGCCTCTGGAGGCTACCACAGCTCTGGCGGAGTCCAGTTCAGTGAGTTCATATGTTCCCAGAAGTCCTGCAGTCAGCTACTTGAACACATGTTGTATGCCATCTTTCTCTCGTCATTGCTGTCAAGTCTGGGGGTGTTGACGGGACCTGCAAGGGGTGGGAGGCCTGCTGTGCATGGGCAGTCTCTACCTTTCACTTTAGCAAAAAAGCAGGCGCTTTCCATGTCTTACCTTTGTGTGTCATGCCAGGGGATTGAAAGGAGTTGCATTGACAGATGCCCTGGATAAGAGGGCATCTTGTCCGACGCTGCCCCAGTATGGCAGCCCAGAGTACGACAACACCTTCTTAGACAGGCTGCACGCAAGCATACCAGCCTTACTGTCAGCTTCTGCTGCTCAGGATATGCAAGAAGCTGCTGAGACTGTGCCTGCAACCTTGGAGGTATGGCAAGACTGTCATGTGTTTTTGCCCACCTTTCAGGAAATTGTCTGGAGAAGGCAACATATATTAGAAGCTGTAGTTCATGCACTCAATATGACCAAGCGATATGCATGGATGCATCCAGGAAGTGGTGTGCATGTGTCACGAAACTTGTGCATGCCAGTGCTGTTTATGGCATGTCTATGCTTCTACATGTACCAACAAGTCTATGAGCACATAGAGGCTTTAGCAGATGCTGTTGACCTTTGCACTGGCCCATCATCATCACATCACCACAGCCAGTGAATAGTTCAGCATTCAGTCTGATGCATGCATATCATCTGCTGACTAATATAAATTGTTGAAAGCTTGCATGGGTATTGTTTCACTCTGAAAGTTTTGCCTGGCGTGTGTTTCTGGAGCTATTCACAAATGAGGAAATCCTGTATTTGGTGACAGGAGAGCAACACAGCTGATGCAGCGCCCAACGCTGTAAGCACTGCTGAGAGTCCTGCAGCTGCAGCGTCTTTTGTAGACTCAACCATGCTTCATGATGTTGAGCCAATGTTCATGCGCAACTTGGCTGAGCTCCTTGATGGTCTGGGTGTGTTCAGCTGCTGAGACAGAAGCCTTGACCAAAAGCGTAGTGAGCCATTGTGTTGCCATTTCTGGTCATGACAAAGCATCTTAAACAAGCTTGTACAAAGTTTGCATAGGCTGTTGTTTGCTTTGCTTGCTTATACTCATAGAGCCACATGTAGTCATAGCTGTATGTGCTGCTACTCACACACTTAGCATCATCAGTCCTGGACAGTTTGCTGTTTTAAAAACAGTGTTTTTGTGAGCACTCTATGTAAACAGTAAAGCTTTTCCCATCTGTTGCACAGTTGGATTTCCACGCACAGTGACAATTTCTTGACAATTTGCTGATGATGTTTTTGTTTGTCTGTCATTCTTTGTCTGTTTCCTTTTCTGACGAAAGACTGCAATTTAGTCAAATGGGCTAGCTGGCCCCCAACGACTTGGAAATCTTTGACAGACTAACTGGCTTCTTTCGGCTTCCTCCAGCCGAAACCTCCTACATGTAGCTACAGGCATTCGTGCAGGCAACCTCGAGCCTGCACATACCGTCAAGTTTTGCCTTGTTTCTCCGGTTGGACGGTAGTGCAGGCCAATTGTCGTCCCCTTTGCTCGTTGGCAAGGTAAGCAGATCAAGTCTTCCGTATCAGTAGGCTGTCCAGCTTTCAGTATAAACGCCGGCAAACACCGTAAAGTCTGATAAGGTCACCATGCGAGCGCGGAAAGGTTCGTTGACGGGCTATTCTGTAACTTGCCTGTGGTCCTATCGCACTTACAGCCTGTTGTCATCTCGTTATGTAAGCATTCTGGTAGGGGAAAAATTTCTGGCACGCCATGCTGCTCGAAATGCCGTCTGCTGTATCGAACGACAGCACCGCCTGTCGTGTTGACGGCTTTGTGCTAATATCTTTTGCCTGTGCAGGTCTGCTATACTCACAAGTGGTGAATCCACCACAAGCCTTCGAATGTTTGCAGACTGACAGTGCCAGTTTCCGGCGTCCTGCACAGCCCAGCAACAGCTTGGCAAGTATTACAGGTGCAGCAATCCAGTCCATATTCCAGCACCTGGAGGTGGCCTCTGCTGCTAGACTGGCCTCCACTTGCAAAGTATGCTTTGACGAGCATAGACACCAACGCGCAGACATATATAAGCGTGCTCATCATCAGCTCACCCCAGAAGTGACGTTTGACTTCAGTTGTGGAAATTGGTACTGCACGGGGGTGACAATCATTGTGCGCTGGGCAGACGAGGAGTTGCTGTTGCAAATGTACAGGATTGCCTTTCACAGAAAAGCTCTGCAAGAGTTTTGGAGCATTGTGTGGCCAGCTAACTTGCACAAGGTTGTCTGGACCGCTGCAATGAAGGTTGGTGAATATGATAGGCTGGCACACCATTGCACACACAACACGCAGATACCATTTTCTGCCGTATGGATTCATGTAGTCACTAGGTGCACAGAATATATGTCACCACTTCCAGATGCCTGGGGAATTGACGGTGCTCTTGACAAGGCTGTTATGGAAAGTTTAGGATCAGTATGTGAGCAGGTTTGTGTGTGGTTGTTGCCAATGCATCAAGATGTAGATGGAGGGCTTACTTACGGACAGCATCTCTCTCACCAAGTGACAACAAAAGATGCACACATCAGTGCAAATGCTCCAGATGACAATGACTCTGACATAGATGACCCTGAGATTGAATGGGATTTCTGGATTGATTGGATGCATGAGGTTCCATCTAAGCAAAATTCGTATGCGGAGCAAGATCAGATATTTGCTTGTGAACCAATTGGGCAGCTCAGGCGTAGAGAATACACGCGCAGGCCATCTTTTGTCAGGAGTAAGCAGTGCCGTGCCAACAGGCAGGCAGATAACAATATCAAGCAACCTAGGAAGAGGCTAGGCAAGCATGGTACAGGAAAGCATAAGAGAGTGGGACTAGTGCAATGGGAAATGATGCTTGATCACGACATGTTTGTGTAGCTGCAAATCTCATACATCAAAGTTACCATAATCAATGTTTCAGTGTGTCCATCCTAAAGACGCAGAAGAGAGTTTCAATAACATTATGAGAAGGCAAGCATACAATTGAGCACACTGCGTCGCCTTATTGGCTATGAATACATATACTGCTTTCTTTGATAGATTGGATCTCAGGTACACATTGGCTACGATGCACTGATGTGCAAAGCCTGTATCATATATACTGCTTTGTAACAGACATAGCTGAATGGTCACTATATGCAAAGGCAACTTGACAGGCAGAAGTATATTGAGCAGCAATGGCTATGACTACAAGGCACAACACTTCTGTCATGTATGTCTGACTTGAGTTGTTGTGCCTTCCAACCATAGCCTTCTGTCTGTCAAGTTGCCTTGCGCATTCAAGGCACCAGCAACTACTTTAGTGCGAGTATTGGAGAGATCATCTGCAAGCCTGACACGTGTGGCAAATCATCAACCTGCATCCACAATATGCAAGTGATGGATTTTTGCTGAGTATTGTGGGTATGCCTGTTTACTGGTCCTTCCAAGTCACAACAGGTGACTCTGACTTGCGAGCTGCATCATGTCAGTGCAAACGGGAGCTCAAATGCTTTGCAGATGCATGGAGGTAACATTCAGCTCTCACATGCCAGGACCAATAAGGTAGAGCATCACAGGACAAACAGCTAGCACAGCTTGTACATACACGTTACTAGTATGCAACAGACACAACTGACAGGCAGACATACACAACAGAGGTGCACGCAGTCAAACCATTCCCTGTTAAGAAGCAATCAGCCAAGCAAAGTCAGCCAAGCAAAGTCAGCCAAGCAAGCACTAGTACTGCAAGCACCTGAGTGTGCCCGTATGTAGCATGTAACCCCAGCCTGCCTGCCACAGCTGTTGCGAGCCCCCCAGGTGCGCAAATGTATGACATTGCTCTGCGCCGGGACACGCAAGCCATGACCTGAGCTTGGAGCGCAGGCCACACTGAACCCAAGCTGGTGTTGATAAAGCTGTCTTCATTGCTAAGTGCATCTTTTAGCACAATTGCAAGGAGATAGGGGAGTGGCCGGTAGGGAGTGTTCAGATGGTGAACATTGACAGCACCTTCATCCTGCAGTTGAGCCAGGCAATGTGCAAATATGATACGCGCGTGCGCAAGGTCAAGATACATGTATGGTACATAAGGTGGTGCATATGAATGAAGTCTTGAAGGTGAGGGGCTCGTAAAGAGAGGAGGGCTGGCTGCAAACAAAAGCCATCATATGGCTCTACATCTGCATGTGCATGCTGCATGGCAATGTATGTGCATGTACACTGATCACACTTTGCAGCAAACCTTCACAAGTCAAAGCAACCAACAGCACAATTACTTTGACAGCCTGTCACCGCACACTTGATGTCTTCATGTGGTAATGCTGAAATGCACAAGTAGACTGTACCTGAGGAAGTTTGGCCAGCTCTTTGGCAGTGGTGATAGCATCCGAGAGGCCTCCAAGGCCGTCCACAAGGCCATGCTGAGGCCATGCTTGCCCTGACCAGACCCGCCCTCTTGCCAGCCTTCTCACCTTGGCAATGTCCATGTTGCGTCCTGCTGAAACATGCTCCAAGAAAGCTGCATATGTTCTGCAAAGCATGCGTTTGTCTGATAAGGTTAGGTTAAGGGTTAGACTTGATCTACCATTTTGCAAACTCAGCTGAACAGGACATATCATGCATGGCTCCTCTGTGCATGCAGTACTTGTGTAAGCACATTGAGTTGAGTCATTGCTCAAGGGTTCTGCAGCAAGATCTCAAATTGCTGAATTGCAGCTGACACCATAAGTGCATCATAGCAGCTTGTCAATGGCACAGGCGCTTGCAACAGAAGGTATGGCAAACAGATAACACTGTAGACAGCGTAGTGGGTGGGCATGCATCTCAGCACCAGAATCAGCAACATCCCATGCCAAATGTCAGACAAAAGCTAGGCTGATAATCCACTTACTGCTCAACATGACGGTCAATATTTTGACGCTGCTCAGGCGTCAAATCTGTGTAATCATCTGCAGCTGCAGCGTTTCTGCCAACGGACACAGAGTCCACATCAATGCCCCAATCCTTCAATCCCTGTCCCACCTTGAGTCTGCCCTGGGCAACCCCAATGCTGCCTGTGATGGTGCCCGGCTGCGCTATGATTCTGTCAGCAGCCACTGCAGGTCACGGTGTGAAGGTTGTGAGCAGGTCAGATTCTGTCAGGTCGCTTTGGGATCAAACCTTATGACACAAAGGACGACACTGTTATTCCAACACATCAGCTCGCCCATTACAGCTCATGAAAAGAGACTTGTTGTGGGACAAGAGCATGCAAACAACTTTGCTAGTAGTGTGACATCAGAGGTGCAAGCTATGCCCTTTGAATGCGTTGCGCATTGTACCGCACACATGTTGTCCTGAACCTCAGGACAGCCTAGCATGTGGGTATTTTTCTCTTGCGTGCAGGGCTTGTTCAGTCACCAACAAGCTGATTGTGCATCAAGTTTCACAAGCTGGGAGCAAAGCCTGGAGCTTCCCATGTGGCTGCTAGATGCAGCCAGGCATGCGCAGCAAGTCCTGGCGACACAGGCTGGGTGTTGATGGAGTAGGTGATCATGCTTATGGGATTTAGCCATCAGCTCAGGTGTGTCTTTGCATGCAGCTAGGCTGTGTGGTAGACTGTGCTTAGTGATTGGCAAGGAAAGACACGTGGCTTGGGATGAGTGACCTGATATAAGGTACCCCCCACTTGCTGCACAGTCGCCCATGGACACGACAACAGGTTTGCCAGCTTCCCTGAATCCCATCACCTCATGACATATTGCGTCAGAAGCAACGGCACACCCGCCTGTAGAAACAAAACACGCACTTGGCAACGTGACACCATCAAACAAATAACACGGGGTGTTGTCACCCTCCTGATGAGCTGTGTGAATGCTCAACATGTCTTGCCTGTTCAAATGGGCAAGTGGTGAGAGCCTGCAGCATCTGCAAACACTACAGTGATAAGAGTTCGTTGCTTGAACTATGTGCATGTATGCTGAGCAACATGTCCCTGTGCATTGGAAGTCAGACTTGTTTCAACAGTGGCAAAGTGCTCGCCAAGAAAGCTATGCGCTTAATGCCTTGATTTGACCAGACCAGGCCAATGCACTGCACAGAGTTGACAGCCATATATTTAGAGAGCAGATGCTTGGTTCAACCAGTGTTTTTATGATGCCACGGTGTTGCCTACCTGGGCAGTCAACCCTGAGCACCACGGCCTTGACCCTGTCACAAGCCTGCGCTGATTGCAACTGCTCGCACAACTCATTGCAGGCAATTCCTGTCTCCCCCTGACCCCTGTAGCTGTCTCGGCTAAATTTTCCCTACAGAAGTCACAGCACTTTCAAACAGGTGAGGCTGCTGTGCCGCGCCACGCTGACGTGTAACATGCCATTCAAACTGAACAGGTGCAGAATGCTGCCAAGCTATGGTCATGGCCTGCTGGCCTTGAGTATTCATGGACAGGCAGTTTGATCAATTGCATCATGACATGCATGCATCAACACCGCACAGCCCTTGATGTTGAAGGGCCTTGACAGCAGAGCAGTCCAGAACACACAAGCTCAATAGACAGGGAGTGCAGAACAGCATCTTACCTGCAGCAGTTATTACAGCAATCATAGGCTGCTCACATATATCTCCATGCCCTGCCTTCTCCCTTGCATGCTGTTTCTCACGCTCCATAGCCTCAATGCAAGTCTGCATGCTTATGATGTGGCATCCTGTGCTTTGGATGTTGAAGTTGCCAAATCTGGATGTAATGTAAGCATTGCCAGGGGGCACTGGTCTTGCCTCTTCCACCTTCACTATCCTCTGAAAATCCTCAATGCTGTCCGCCTGAACTATGGCCTTGGGTTGTTTCTTGTGTCAGAGCACAGCACAGCATAGCACATGAGCACAGCACATGAGCACAGCACAGCACAGCACAGCACAGCACAGCACAGCACAGCACAGCACAGCACAGCACAGCACAGCACAGCACAGCACAGCACAGCACAGCACAGCACAGCCCAGCGCAGCACAGCGCAGCGCAAATAGCTGTCGATGCCTTTAGGCAGGTACCCGTGAAATCACAAATATGGCAGCCTTGATGAGCGATTGCTGGTACATATACTTCATTTTGTCAAGTGTACATGGAGACCTGTTTGCTTGTGCCAGCCAGCCGGCTGCATGTGTGCTACAAATTTAATAATCTACCGGTACATACTCAAATGGTCTGTTCACCTGAAATCAGAGATTGCATTGCGCAGCTCTTGGATCTGTGCTAGGCCTGGTGTCCCATTTGGACCAATGCATGTGACTAGTCCATGCACACGAGCATCATTGCCAGCATAGTGCAATGCCTCTATCACCTGCAGGTGTTGCAGCTATATCAGCATGAAGCTCTGGCAGTGTCCGAACACGTTTGATCTGCAATATAATGGGTCGTGAGTTTGCGTGAAACACTCGGCATGCAACGACGGCAGTGCCGAACAATCGCATATTGGTATCTGCAGGACGCCGGCATTTTGCAATTTTCGTAACGCCGTCGTTCATCTTTGTAACATCATGCCGGTCAAAAGCGCAGCAGCAAAACGCTTCGGAATGTCAACCGGCATTTGCAAGGGATGCTATCCTTTCTTCGGTCCTGAATTGCAATGCAGAGGGGCAGCTGTACACTATAAGCAAAGACAGGCTTCAATCTGCAAAGAGCATACATTCACGCACATGCGTCCACAGGCAGGCACATGTTCGAGTTTTGATGCAGGTTGCGCACATGTGTTGGGGTTAAGCCTTAAACCCTTCAGGGTCACCATTGCGTGCCCTATTGACTTGATCATGATCATGTGAACAGTGGTTGATGCCTCAGCCAAAGTTGTCGTGACATCGCTTATTAAGGCATCATGTAATGTTTGTGGACAGGAGCCACTTGGTAATGTATGCTTTCCAGGATTAAAGACTACCTCACGAAGTTGCAGGTTATGTAATAGCAGTTCAAACAAAATTGTCCTCAAATACAGCAGTTTGTTCTGCGGTCAAGAAGACGGATGTAGTTCAAACACGCACTATAACATACCTAGCGCAGCACAAGCACTGCTGGCAGGCATTCAGCCAGTCTACCTAGAGGTAAGAGCTTCAAACAAGCAAGAGGAATTCTTCAGACGCTGGCATGCAAGAGCCAATCTGCTCCGCAGACCCACCTGGTCCCTCTCATTCAGAGTGTCAACCCAGATCAACACAACGTATTGGGCCAGTACAGATGCAGATGTGCCATGCTAGCTCATGGAGAGACTGGTGTGTTCTTGCTGCGCAAAGCAATCAGTTGGGCCCTCAGAGTCTCCAGCTGCTGTGCTTGGTTATTGACCAGCTGGACTAGAGTGTCACGTTCTGCCACCTCAGCCTGTCTCTGGGCAGCTGGGTCGCCAAAAATATGAGCCTGCAAATCATGCCCACCCACCATTCAAATGCAGAAGCCATCATCAAACACAGCGCAGCACTCATCAAGAACATATTAATTGCGACAACCCTTCAACAAGGATTTGACGCCTTCATAAGCAGTGTTGAACACCTTGCACAGCTCAAGTACACGCCAGTGTTTTGGTCGCCAGACCATGCACAACCCAGTAACAACATGCAGCAACATGTACATGGTACATCGCAGTGCAGACATATGAATAGTTGCACCTGTGTGTTGGTCAGAGTGTCCTCCATGTCCATCTGGCTGCGTGTGTACTCAGCTACAGCAGTCAGGCACCGGGTGTTCTCACTGGTCAGCTGAGTCAGCTCATCATTACGCGCCCTGATTTGAGTGTCCCACTGCGCCAGCTCCCGAGTGTGCGCAGCCTCCTGCAAGGTACAAGCACACACACACGTCATGGCACAATGTGAGGAGATAGTGTCAAATTAGAGAGGGGTGCAGAATGCACACTTCCTAAGCTGTAAGGTTTGTGTATGCCAGTCAACAGATCTACCTGAGATGCAATCATGCTGCCAGCCCTGGAACAAAACAAGGACTCACCTTTGGTCGAGTTTACTCAGGTAATGGTGATGAGTCACTCAGCAACAAGGCAATTTTGTGTGAGCATCCAGTCTTCTTTCTGTTTCTGTTCACAAAGGTAGAGCAAGGATGACATGCAACAGCGCAGCAAACAGCAACAACCGACCTGCTGTTTGAGCTGCACCCGGAGCTCTTCTACCCCCTTGGCAGAGCCAACCTTGTCCAGCAAATCCAAGTCTATTATCTGCAATGCAGAACACATACTACAGTTATTCTCTTCATATGCTGACGCTGGTGCACCCTTAACATCTTGGCATCATGTGCATGGGATCGTCCCTTTTGCACAAGCACATTGTGGCATACAGTTCATTCATCTGTTTCACAAGTCTTCCCCCAAGGTCAGATACGCACAGTCCTGACCAGCTCCCTGTACGCTGGCATACACAGGGGCTGCATGCATATGCGGTCAGTCAGACAAGCCGCCATAACGCGCTGCCTGTATGCAAGCCAAGCCAGATGGGGTAAAGCGCTGCATGTGGGATGGACCTATGCCGTCTTGAAGTTGTGACGAGCCAACCTATGCTGGCTGGACTTGCAGTTATGCAGTCCGACGGGCAGTTGCCGAGTGCAAATGTAGGCCAAAGCATGCATAGGCCACATACAATGCGCAATATGTATACCTGGCCAAACTTGAGCATCTGGACATCAATGGCTTTCTGCTGCAGCTCGGCCAGCTTGTCCTGGGTGGCGGCCTTGTTCTTGAGCAGCTGCACATGCTCATGCTGCAGCTGCCTCTGTGCTGCCTTCAGGCCTGCCCTCTCCTCTGCCAACTCCTGCAGAGAACATCAGGCTTGCTCACGTCTTTACATGCTACCGATGGAGCTTGAACGGCAACTGTCAAAGCCCTTTTTTGTACTATGGTGGTCCTGTACCTAGCATTTGTCATCTGGCAAACACATCACAGCATGTAGCAGCATGCCGCCGCGCAGCAACATGCTTCTGCAGAACTAGTTGTTCCACGGCTTTTGGACAACAGGACATGTGGGTGTGAAGCTCATAACAGCTGCGAATCTGCAAACACGGCAACTTCAATCACATTGATAGTGGAGCATGTGGCCACAGCTTACTCGGACTCTGTGTTTGAGCTTGTCCAGCTCGGTGTTGCTGAACAGCAGGGCTCCAGACAGGTCTGAGGGCAGCTGACCATCTTGCAGGTACTCAATCTGGTGCAACCGCAGCAGCAGGACCACCTCGACTTGATTGAGGCGTACTTGCTTCTCACGCTGGAAAGCCAGCGCCTCGTCATTGACGGCCTGCAGCAGCAATGAACAGATCCCCAAGACGCTTTTTGGTTTTGGGATGTGCAGGGGAAGCTTGCAGCATGCAGGCCCGCATCCTTTCTTGTCTGTGTCTGCCAGGCTGTGGCTGACAGACTTTTTGCCAGGTCGCTGCCTTCTATCTTCAGCATAGCCAAGAATACTGAGGCATTGCTGGGTGAGCAGCATCGAGGGCAAGGAAACCATGCATGTCAGCCTTGCTTGCTGTGATGCACATGATCAAAGCTTCACGTATGTCGGCTCAGCTGAACATAAGGGGTTCATTGTGGCCAGGGACTTTGCTGTCTACGAAGTGGTGGTTCATGTGCATGCTTGCAATCATGTCTGCTCATGCATCAGTCTGTTAGCAATCATGGCTGGGGAGTTTGCCTTCAGGGACTGGTCCATGAGGCGCTCCTTCTTGGCCAGGGACTCCCGATCCTTCTTCAGAGCATCCATGGCTCGTCCCACCTCCATTGCTGCATCTTCTTCATCCAGTCTGGCCTCCCTCAACTCACACACCTGCACACAAATGCTACTGTCATAGTATCAGGATGTTGACCCAACCCGACCTCGCTGAACTCACGTACTTACTGACAGACATCTGGTGCGTCTACTGCACATGATGCCCACCTGACCACAAACAATAAGCCATGTTGCCCGTCTTTGTCTTTCCCGGGGGATCAGCTTTTAGAGTGAGATTCGATGAGATATAAGCTGGGAAGTTGCCCTTGGTACTGCACATCTGAGAATATCGGCAAGTGGATGTTGCAAGGCAGAAGCCATGTGAGGTGATGTGCAGCCCCTGCTGGCAGCCGAGCCTATAGTTGAGCAGATTTGACATGGCAGGTAAAGCAGACACGAAGCAGGCATGATGGTGATGTTACCTTGTCGTACAAGCTGGAGTCACAGCCAGATGGGCAGGTCTCTTCACCTCCCTCACTGTCCTCTACTTCATCATCATCATCTTCATTGTTATCATCTTCACTGTCTGAAGATGACTCTGCAGCCAGACCTACAGACACATGAAGCTCTCTTGAGCAAAAGTGCGGTGAAACAAGATAGTCAGCACACATTGACAGCACCATGCAATGCACCACGCGCTTTATACTATCATGGTGACATATGCATCAGACAATTTGCATGTCAAAAGAGTGTTCAAGGCCTGAACGTCATACACTCTGGGCTGGCAGGCCAGGCTGTGACGGATGCAGTGAGCTTTCATGTGCTTGAAAACAATATTCTGCATGGACGCCATGCCCACACTGAAAATTTGCATACATTGCTGTCAGCCATGATTTGCAAAGATGCACCTTCATCCTTCTTTTTGGAGCGCTTGATCTTCTTGGTGAAGATCTTGAGGAGTGCGTCGTGAGCTGCATGCCCGTCCTCCACCAACTCATCAAACTGGTTCACAACCTGCCGCCATCACTCAGTACATGTCAGACAAACGCAACTGTACATTACTCATGAACATATTCAAACTTTGAAAACCAAATACATAAAATCTGCAAATTTTGAATACCAAGTATACCAAAAATTTTGCTACACAAAGTACAGAAGGAACTGACGTAATATGACATAGCAATATGACATAGGCAAATGAGGGTAGACGAAATGTAGGGTGATGCAGAAGGCCAATTCCTAGTTTTGCCGGCAAGGAAGCTGCAGGTTCAGCACCTCAGGGTTGGAGACAGAGTAATATAGAGTACTTCATGCACATCTAGTACATGCATACTTGCACGCTAGTAAGTATGGCCATGCGGATGAACTGTACAGTCTGCTATGCAGCATATCAGCTTGATTGCAGACTTTGATGCCAGAAACCCACCGATGTATTGCTTCCCAAAGAAAACTCCAGTCAATGGATAGTTGATGCATGCACATGCTATCTTCAGCGCTGGTCTCTATCATCACGAGCAATACAGTGCTAGCCAGCGGCGGCAAGATGTTGGTCCATACCTGCTGTTTAGCATCAGCAACTGCCCTGAGGTCCTGCAGCTTGGCTTCCACCTTGGCTTGACAGTCAGCCACTCGCCCTGCCAGCTCAGCCTGCTCTGCATGCTTCCCTGCTGTCTTGGCGGCCAGCTCAAGCTCACGGCCCTCCGAGTCCTGCAAATTGCAGGGGCTCGTGGTCAGCAGACAGCTTTTCAGTTCACAGCACACCCAGAAGCACAGCCAGACATAGATACCTATCCTGGTACTCTGACACACTGCATCATGATTTTTGCATTCTCAGGCAGGTTCACGAGCTCCTGAACACACATGATCCTTTGGGATTCTGCTTCAGAGTCTTACTAAACCAGCAGTAGTTGCTGCACATGCATGCATGCATGCCATGGGTTCTTGCACTTCCTGCGTCCTGTTGCACACATCATCATATAGGAGCAGTAGCCAAAATTGATTACTGACGCTGATATGAGCATAAGGATCAATCTACCATGGCATCTTTGCAGGTGGCAGCCAAGTGTTCAACTGCTGCAATGTCAAACAACACCTGCAAACGTGTCCCAACACGTAGAGGGACGGCCAAGGCAGCTGCCTCACACTACATGATAGAATCCTTCATCAACCTCTCTGGTCTGCTCAGCACATGCTCCGGCTGCATGCCACAGTGGCTGCTGTAGTGCATGCTTGATATTCTTGGCTGCTTGCGCATTGCTGGTAGCTGCCACAACGGGGACCTGGCAGGCAGGCCTATGATCCCCAGGGTTGAAAGATTCAGCCTGCAAGCTAGTCCTAGGCAAGTGCCTCATTTGACTGTTTCAGCACTTGACAGCTTTCAATCCTCCTGGTGACTTGCTGGACCTTGTGACACACGGGTATACCTTGAGCAGCTGCAGCTCCTGCTGGTAGGCAAGGCGCTTGATGTGGGCTGCCTTCACATCAGCCTCCAGGCTCAGCTTCTCCCGCCTCAGCAGGGCCAGGGCGTTGTCAAAAGCGTCCTGCATATCTGCAGTTTCCTGCTCCAGCAGATGCTGCCTGTACTCCAGTTTGCGATTCTGCAATGAAAAGAACATAATCAGACATGCTGTTAACGCGCCATGACTATTGAGACTTTTGGGTTGGAGGCAGATCTGATTTGAAGGCTCTTGCCAGTCCCTGTCTTGTGGACATGTTTGTCAATTTGCTTGACAGACAAACAGGCAGACGCAATTACTGATAAAGCTCTCAAGGAAGCACAAGCAGAGAATGGGCATTGGGAGTGGTGGACAAATGGACAGAGGTCAGATTGAATGGTAGGTGAGCGGGCTACCTTGAGAATTTGCTCTGAAATCTCCAGTTCTGAAAGAGGGGCTGCAGGGAAGCTGGCAGGAGCTGTGCTTTCAGCCTGACTGGCAGCAGCTGCCTGCACGTACCACTGTGTCTAGAGTATGTTTGTCACTCAAATAAGTCACATTGGCGAGCGCAATTGTTGAAGTTCT
>JAABUO010002162.1_pt1 | contig 24384 bp, 38 predicted proteins | sample 5559291 | NCBI WGS metagenome assembly JAABUO01 (sample SAMN10711878, study PRJNA513372) | rock metagenome | isolation source: Antarctica rocks | place: Antarctica: Victoria Land, Finger Mt sud
AACAGCCAGCAATGCCCTGAGGGTACTGCGAGCCCTGCAGCTCAAGAAGGCTGTCTTGCTAGAGGGCAGCCCGGGAGTGGGCAAAACCAGCCTTGTTGCTGCACTTGCAACAGCCATAGGTCAGTGCAGATGTCCTGTCATCTGTCATCATGCTTTGCAGCTCCATTGATGCCTGTCACCTCACAGTCTTACAGTCTTGCTGCTGCACTGGCAACAACCACTCAGCATTGGTTCAGCACAGGGTGTTTGGTGCATTCAGCTGTTTTTATGCTTAACTGTGGCCGCAAAATGCTTGCTGATCAGCATTGCTGGTGCATGTTGCATTCCTTTGTCTGTTGTTGGCTGCTGAGTGCTGGTCTGTGCTGCTGTGCTTAAGTGAGTGCTGTGTGTTTGCAGGGCAAAAGCTAGTTCGCATCAACCTGAGTGAGCAGACAGACATGATGGATCTGCTGGGAGCTGATCTGCCTGTTGAAGGAGGCGCCCCAGGACAGTTTGCCTGGTAAGCAATCTGATACATCTATCTGGTCCATGTTGACTCTACTTTGCATGGCTGATGGTATGGTGATGCTCTGCAGCAATTGCCAGCTGCACCTCCGCTTGTCAGTCATTGTATTGACCACATGCACCGGCCCTAGTACAGTGCAAGCCTGCTGCTTTCTACAAATGCATGCCATTGCTGCAGTACCCAGAGGCTTTGCTCTCAAGTCTGAATCCTTGGCAAAAGCTGCCATGCCCCAATGGCTTGCAATCACGAAAACGCATGGCTTGCCGTTTGTGCTTCCTGAAAAATCAGGAGCCAATTGTTTTAAATCTTTAGACTTTGTGGTGTCTGTGCAGGTGTGACGGCCCTCTGTTGGCAGCAATCAAAGCTGGTCACTGGGTCCTTCTGGACGAGCTGAACCTGGCAGGGCAAAGCGTGCTGGAAGGATTGAATGCAGTGTTGGACCACAGAGCTGAGGTCTTCATTCCAGAGCTGGGGCAAACCTTCCTGTGCCCCCCATCATTCCACCTGTTTGCAGCCCAGAACCCCCTGCAGGAGGGGGGTGGCCGCAAGGGGCTACCCAAGTCCTTCCTCAACCGTTTCAGTCGAGTGCACATCCAGCTGCTGTTGTCACAGGATCTGCTCTTCATCGCAGGTCAGAGCACCACCAGGCTGTGTGAACGTAACTGATGTGTGACAGATTCTTTCATTGCAGGTCCATGCCTGTTCTGACAAGCACATTGCGCCTGCCTGTATATGTATCAAGAAGTCGACCCTGAGCGCCAATGTTCGTACTTGCTGCCAATGCAGGATCCTTGCATCCCTGCATACCCTCTGACTGCCTGGCGAACATGGTGTCCTTCTTGAAGGCGCTGCATGAGGGCGCAAACACACAGCGCAGCTTTGCTTCAGCAGGCGGGCCTTGGGAGTTCAACCTGCGTGACTTGCTGCGCTGGTGCGACCTTGCTGAGGCAGCACTTGATCCGCATGATAGCAGTGCAGCTCTTGCAATAGAGGCTGCAGTAGAGCACTTCAGCCAGATGCTGTTCTTTGAGCGGCTTCGCACACCACAGGACAGACAGCATCTGCTGCAGCTGTACCAGCAGTGTTGGGGCCACCCCTTGCCCCTCACACCCACCCCTGAGTTGACCATCTGTCCTGCGTCCGTCAAGCTAGGATGGGCTACGCTGCCTCGCACACTCTCACATGCAGACTTCACGCAGTGTGCTGCTCAGAATGGTAAGTCTGGCCTCTCATGGGCAATACTCCCTCGCTCTACCTGTCTGCAGAGGTACATAGGCACCGTGGCTGCTGTGCACACTTGCTGTGGTACTAATGAAGGAGTTTAAAGTTCATTAATCTGCTGCAGTGTTTGCTGTGCTGGCATTGGCCTGCACTTTTGCTGACTGGACTGATCCCTGCCCAACAGAGATGGTCAAACATGCTGTCTTGGAGCATTTCAGTCTGCTGCACTCACACGGCATTGCTTCAGAGCAGGCAAAAGTAGTGTGTGCTTGCCTGCTAGCTTCTGCTCAGTTGTTGCATCAGAGGGGGAAACTGCTCGTCTGAGGATCTTGCTCCTGTTGTGTGAAGACTTGGCCTTGTTGCAGGGCCTGCAATCACACCACGCACTCTATCAAGTTCAGTGTAATCTCAGACGTCAGCTTTCAGCCAAGCCATCATGAATAACAAAAGCAGTCACTGTTTCTGCAGGCTTAGCAACTGCAACATGTACGCCAGGCAATGCCAGAGTGGCAGTCATGAGCGAGCGACTACATACAGCAATTTTTCAGTCAACCTGCCCTGCTTCTCACATGCTCGGTTTTCTTGCAGGCTTAGCAACTGCACCGTACACACCAGCCAAAGCAAGCCCTAGTACAGAGCCCGGCCAGTGCTTACAGCTGCTGCCAAGCCAACAGGCAGTGCTGGAGTCCGTGCTTCAAGGGGTAGCTATGGGGTGGATGTGCATCCTGGTGGGGGGGCCAGGGGTGGGTAAGACCAGCCTGGCCAGGACCGCTGCTCAGCTAGCTGGTAGGAAGCTGACAGAGATTGCACTGACTGGAGGGACAGACACTGCTGACCTTCTGGGAGGCTTTGAGCAGCTGGAACCTAAGCGGAAGGTCCAGGTCAGCAAGCCATGCTGTGCATGCTTTGAATTCAAACAGCAAGCAAGACATCTATTCTTGCACTGCTGGTTACATCTGAGGCAGTCAAAGCTGTCCACAGCCCGGTACTGAAAGTAGTGTTCAAGCGCTGCCTGCCATGAGTTGTGCGCTACAGCGACAGGAACTTGATCCAGATGTCAGCTGATGCCAGCAAGGCACAGGGGGACAATCAAGTTGGCTGTAATGCTGATGCTTCCTCTGTTCGCACAGGAGCTTGCTGAGGCTGTGCAAGGCTTGGTAGATGCAGCAACACACCAAGTGCTGACAGCAGGCACTGCTTTGCCTCTTCTTCTGCCTGAGCGCTTGCCTCTTTTGGCAAGCATGGCAGATGCCTGGACGGCCTATACCACCCTTGTGGCAGAGGATTCAGCCCCATCTGCTTCTCCTGACACTGGTAAGCAATTACTGCAACAGCAGATGGTGCTTGGAGGGAACCTGCTTATGTAGTCTGTATTTCTTCCCTTGCTGCTCACCCTCCCTTACCTCTGGCATGTTCTTGTATTGCCTCTCTTTTCCTTGCAATAAGATTCATCCGTCGTCATGTCTCGGTGCGTGAGAGTGGTGCGGAGGGGTGTTGTGAAACTTGTGAGTTTCACATGTCTTGACATCCCACAGCGCATTAGGTCACCCCAAATGCAGTGCACGCACCAGTCTACACCTGGCTTCACTGGAATGCATATGCTGGTGGTTGCTTTGTTCTTGCAGATGGTCTATGCAGTACAGTCTCAAACTTGGGACACATGCCCTCAGCTATGGTAGTGATGCAACATGTATGGTGTTCTCTGCACATGCGCAGCATTCAAAGCATGTACAAAGTATGTGAGCAGCAACCAGATGCTGCTCAAACCAGTGACATCTGACATTTGCCGCTTGGGAGATGATAGGCACAGTGAGCTTTGCTATGCAGGTCTGGAACAGGAAGTGAGGCTGCTGATGACTGTGGTGTATCAAGTGCAAGCAGTAATTGATGCCTGCCGACCCCATCTGCAATGGGCACATCAAGCACAGCAGCTGCAGCAGAAGCTGCAGGGGCTGCAAGCTGCAGTGGCCTCGGCTGAGGCAGGTGCTGGCAGGTCAGTAGTCACACTTGCTACCTTGAGCATCAAGTGGCTAGGCACATCTTTGACTTGTTGCAAGATTTATGTCCTGCTAGTCTGCTGTAAGGACATAGCAGCGCTGTCTGCTCAGCCAATGAAGCCTTCGATTTGGTTGCTATAGTGACTTTTCTGTCGAAGTCCATCTTGCATCCAGACGGGGCTGAAGGCAAGCCTCCAGGCACAAGTCCTGGATTCAGTCAAAGTGTACATGACAAAGCAAATTAGGCTGATTATCATCAGAAGTCCAGTCCTGCACCAAGATCAGATCATGGTGTGGGATTCAGGTCCTGGGTTCAAATCCTGGGCAGGATTGGAGCTTGCATCTTAGCTTCATCTCGCTGGGAGCCGGCTCTGCCTGGCAGGCCATCTCTCAGTGAGGCAAGGCTAGGCTGCAAGACATACCATTTTGGCGTATTGTTTTTTTGCCATGTCTGCTGCACCACAGGTGCTACCTCGAGCATCAAGTGGTCAGGCCCATCTTTGACTTGTTGCAAGCTTTGTGTCCTGCTAGTCTGCTGTAAGGACATAGCGGCGCTGTCAGCTCAGTCAACGAAGCCTTGGTTGCTATAGTGTTTTTTCTGCCAAAGTCCAGTTTGCATCCAGACATGGCTGAAGGGAAGCTCTCTGGTACAAGTCCTGGTTTCAGCCAAGGTGTACATATTAAATTACATTAGGGTGATTATCATCACAAATCCAGTCCTACACCAGGCTGAGATCATAGTACCAGGACTAGGTCTTGGGTTCAAGTCCTGGGCAGAACTGGAGCTTACAATTTAGAGCTTACATTTCGTTGGCAGCTGGCTCTGCCTGGCAGGCCACCTGCCAGTGAGGCAAGGGCTAGGCTGCAAGTCATACCTTATTAGAATCCCGTTGCCATGTCTGCTACACCAGGTGGTTGCTGGGACTGCATGCTGAGCTTTGGCAGTGTTCACATTGTTTGCCACATACCGTCTGGCTTGTGAACAGGCAGCAACTCTATCGCCATAAATTTGCTCCAGCAATGTGCCTTGGAATGTCCACATTTTCAGTGGCTGTATGCTTAATTTCCACAGGAATGATTACATGCTATGCTGCTTTTGCACAAGACAACCTCCCTGCATTGCCATCCAAACCAACAGGTCATGCTTCTTGCCTGCTAGGTCTTGAATCAATGCTACAGCAGCATCTGATGGACTCTGGTTCGTCTGACTGCAGCCTCCCAGCTGCTATCAGAACGAGTTCACAGACACATTCCTTGATCACGATACTCCAAAACCCAACAACCTCATTGTCACCAATCTAGCCTTGCTGCCATTGGTGGCTCAACAGGGCTCACTGACTCGGTGCACTCAGCTCCTGGACCTCACGTTTGTCCTGTGCTGTATGCCATGAGCATCTGACACAGGCAATGTCACTCTCACATCTGAGAGTAGTTTTGTGAAAGGCAGAATTGCTGCTGCAGGTTTGAGTGGGTGGACGGCGCTCTGACGCGAGCTGTAGAAGCAGGCGAATGGGTTTTGCTGGATAGCGCCAACCTGTGCAACCCCACAGTCCTTGACCGGCTGAACCCCATGCTGGAGCCTGGGGGTCAACTGTACCTGAACGAGTGTGGCACTGTCAACGGACAGCCCAGGGTCATCCAACCCCACCCTGGCTTCAGACTCTTTCTGGCCCTTGACCCCAGGTGCTGCCTCAATGCCTATCACATCCAGTCCACTAAACACTGTTGCATGACTGCATTACTTCATTTGTTATCTGACTGTTGCCATGCCATGCCATGCCAACATCAAGTGCTGATCAGATTGAGAGTCAGCATGTACCAGGTGTATAAGTACTCACCTCACCTCCATGATCTAGTGTTGTTCTAAACCTCTGCAAGTTGTGCAGTTTGCAAATGTACACTGGCATGCTTTGTGTGTTGCATGCTACGAGTGGCGCATGTACTTTAGAAGTACTCCAGAGGCTTTGTACACAGGCTGTGTGATCACCAACTAGAGTGCTGAGCATCCCAGTGCCAAGCCTTACAGCTTGGCTTGTTGCATCAGTACAAAATAAAGTGCTGACTCTGTTGGAAAGATGTGCATTGGCATCCAAACCACCAGGTCATCCTTGTTGCCTGCTAGGTCTTGAATCAATGCTACATAAACATGCTGAGGGAATCTGGTTCGTCTGCTGCCTGCTTTTCCAAGCGCCAGCAGAATGACTCTCCACAGACATCATTATGCATTCGTACTGTGTGTGGGCTGCTGTTACGTGCATCTCCCGAACTCCATGACTGTCATCACAAAGCTCTTCGGGATACAGAAAAGTCACCTTTTTAGGGAAACATCCCTTGGGACAGCGTGGATGAACTGGGGACAGTTTATATGTGTTCTACATTGGGGAGATATTTCAGAGCTTGTGCAAATGCTACAGGAACGGGGAAGTGTCAAGAGCCATGAGGAACAGAGGCATTGAGCTGTTCATGCTGTCAGACCCCCATCACTCATCAGTGCATACTTCATCACCTCCACTGCAGAAGGCCTTTCCCCAAGCTGGCGCATCTTCTTCTAGCACAGAAGCTAGTGCAGCAGCTGCTGACTTGGCTCTAGCTGAGCTGGAGTCTGTACTGTCAGCAGCTGGAGTACCTGGGTGGCAAGCCCCTGCCTGTCTGGCTGCTGCTCATCTGGACCTTGTGCAGCATGCGACCAAGGCCCACAGGTATGGTCCTATGTCCTGAAGCATGCATGTGACTTGCTGCACATTGCTCTGACTCGATGTGCTTGGGTTTTCCAGATGTGATTTGTTGTGCTCATGTGAGCTTGTATGCTGATGCATGTGACCTGGGTAACCTGTTTAACCTATGTAACCTGTGTAATCTGTGTAATCTGTCTAATCTGTGTTGCCTGTGCATTCTGTGGAGCCTGTATGCCTGAGTCATCTGTGTGACCTGCAGGCGTCCCCCTGGAGTGCATGAGCTACGCCACCTGGCTAGCTTGACGCACACACTCCTGAACAGAGGCTGGGGTCTAGGTGATGCTCTGAGCACAGCTTGGGATCAGGTACTCCTTCCTCACCATCTGCTGCTGACCTGGCATCAAGTTCAAGTCCAGACAGGTGCAAGTGCAAGATGCACCCTGCAGCACTTGCAAACTGCGGAAGGCTCTTGTCGTTTGGTGTGTGCATGCATGTGTTGCATTGTAGCTTCCCTGGGCAGCCCGGTATGATACTTGGCTTCTCATTAAGTTGACGCCAAAAGGTGTAGTCTTTTCTTTTCTTTTCTTGCATTGCAGCTGCGTCAAGTTATGAATAGACGCCCCAAGAAACAACTCCCTTGTGTGTCTTTCAGCATTCTCATGTGTCGCGCTCTGCAGGTGTACGTCAGGTCAGAGAACTCACCAGAGCTGAAGCATGCGGCACAAAAGGCATTGCAGCAACACTGCACATCCCTTCTGTCTCCCAACAGTGTGGACGACTCTGACATCATGCTAGTTGACCCCTCTCCTGAAGCGCCCCATGAAGACCCTGACCCCACCCCCTCCATCCAAACACCCCCAGCACAGCAGCTGTCTTTGGTCAAGCCCTGTGCATGGCCCTTCCTAGTTTCCGCGTCACACTTTGCAGACAACGCCGTCATGGCGACACTAGCAAGAGACGCAGCATTGCTGGAGTCTTATGCAGCACAGCTGGCAGCATTTCACCTTCTCCAAGCAGATCATTCGGTGGTGTGCAGCGCCTTGCAGCAGCAGATGCGGCCATCAGTGCATGCACTGCTGCCTGCAAACATGCTACATGGTGCTCTCGTGGAGCGTTCTGTGGTATCAAGGCAGGAGTTGGGCATGCCACATCATGCTGAGGCTGATGCAAGGTCACCGCCACAGCTGCGGCTGATGTGGCAGGCTGCTGCGTGCTTTGCAGAGCTGGCCTCTGAGACTGACAGGGACTTGAGATCCCAGTGGTCTCAGTCTCTTGCTTCCCAGATGAAGGTAGCTATTCTTGACACAATCTGCTGCTCTTAGAGGCCCTTGGCAAACATCTCAATGAGATCTCAACGAAACAGCTGTTCCACACACAGACACATTAGTTTACACACAAAAATGACCATCGTCAAAGCGGCTGTTTGCACGCCTTACCATGGGCTAAAGAATTAGCCAGACGCACAGCTTTACACATCAGCTCCTGGGATGGACGCCATGCCCATACTCGAACTGCTCTGATGACACCACTTCTGCATTGTCTGCAGGAGGCATTAAGTGCTCTGGGGCCTAAGTTAGACACAGTGGGGACAGCGGCTCAGTCTGTAGCTGAAGCAGTGCAGCAGCTGGTAGGTCACCCAGTGGCACTGCAGCTCCTGCAAGCTGGGCAAGCCTCACAGGTAGGGCATGCAAGATCTGCTGTCACTTTCTGCACTGCTCGTCACCACTCTGCATGCCTTCTGTTACTGGCTCAGTGTCGTCTCTTGTCCTGCCTGAGCTTGATGCATATGCGAAAGAGCTTGCTGCAATGTGTAGCGACTCCGTGATACTCATGCATGCAAGTCACAAACAGAGTGATTGACCTGTGATTTTGGGTTGTGTTCATCACATGCTCTGTCATGCTGTTGAAAACACATCCTTAATCTGGGTTGCCTCAGGCTCATTGTAGTCCATGACTTCATTATTCACAACCAACATGCAGCAGCGCATCCAGTTTGTTTGATGCTCATCGTGCATCTGCTTTCTGTGATACAGGGTGCAAAGGCAGCATCAGAGCAACGTCTTATCACAGGTGCAAGCTTGGAAGAGTCTGATGTGCTGTCAGAAAAGCTGCGGTTGGTGTGGGTCTGCTGTGCTCATGCTGCAGTGACAGCTGCTGTGCTGGCTGCCCCTTCAGCAGGTTCACAGGCTTTCCCTCGCAGCATTCTGCAGGAAAGCCACTGGAGACACAATCATCCCCAGGTGAAGCCTTGCAGTGAGCTGTTCAAAAAGTGATCAGGAGGATGTTTGCCCATCTGTATATACACAGCCTGTGCTAGCTTTGCAGCTGCATTTGGGCTTTGTAGAACAAATCAGCCAGATCTTGGTACCTGTGACGCCCGCATTGCTGCAGCAGGTCAGTATGTATGAACACAGTCAGAATGTAAGCTGGAATGCTGATAAGCTGTCGTGTGATGGTACAATTGTGTGCACACATGTGGAGCAGCCAGTGGTAAACCCCTTGTTGTGATGGTGCAGATGAAGGCTAGGATGAGCCCTGTCCACCCAGCAGTGGACTGGTTGTACCTGTGCATGGCTGCAACTGCTGCTGTTGAGAATGCATGCCTGCAGTCCTCTTCCGCATTGATCTGGACCACAGAGCTGCATAGTCAGGTTTGTTGTGGCCAGCCCTTTGCCTTTACACCTTGGCCTTCTGCCTCTTGTATCTGCCTTTCACTGAATTTCCTGCCTTTATGTTGGCCTACCACTGGCATTCTGCAGTTACGTGACGTGTCTTATGGAGTCTTGACAAACCAATTGTCTGGAAGGCAGTATGGAATCTAGTACCCATCACTGTTGCAATCATCTGGCCAGAGAACCCATTTTCTGGCCTTCGTGCTCAAGCAAACATGTCTTGGGGCCGTGAATATACCAGAAGGGACCCCTACCCTCCACCAAGAGGACACCCTCACCCTCAATTGGCAGTCCACAAGCCTGATTGACTCGATCACACAGCAACAATGTGCTGACTGTGTTGCATCCTCATGGTGAACTCATGGTCACCACATTGCAGAGGTTTGGAATAACAGACTAAACAAATGTTGAACGCTGTCCCTCGCTCCCCATGCAGGTTGCTGCTTTACAACAGTGGCGTGGCACCTTGTGGGCTTACACACATGGCAGCCTCACACCTGAGGCAGATCCGACCTGCCAGGGCTTTGCCGTCGAACCTATCACCTTCACCTGGATGCGCCTCACCCAGACAATCAGCAAGCTGACAGCTGCAAATCCAGAGCTGTCGCATTGGCCAGAGGTGGCCCACTTGCAGCAAATTGCACAGCAGATGGATCAGCATTTGGGTCTAGCTGCTGGTTTGCCGCCTAAACCGCTGATGTGGCGCTATGCTGGCCACCCAGCTCAGCCTGCCAGTCTGCGCCTGTGTGCAATGCAGGCTGATCTGTTTCAGCTGCTGAACCTCACCAGGTGAGCATCTGTTCAGGTTACCTGTGGCTATCGGACTACTTGTGTGATGGCTTGTTACACCTGCCTGGGCTGTCTCTGAATGCATGACTTGCTCATGCTTTGCATTCGATCCTGGAAGTGTCGGTTGAAAAGTAGTTCCTGCACAGCATGAGCATTGTGGCGCATTGCAGCTCGAGTAGCATGCTGTCTTTTGTTGTCGTACAACAAGCTTAAATGTATTTTTGATCTGCTCAAGGGATTTGTCACGTTTTCCGTCAAATGTCTTGGGTTTGAGTTCTGGGCAGGACTTGTTTTATTAGCTTAGCTGCATGCCCTCCTTTTGCTGGGAGCCGGTTCTGTCTGGCAGGCCATCTCCCAGGGAGGAAAGGCTAGGTTGCAAGTCTCACCCATCTGGCTTGTACAGATGAAGTCAACACAGTGCGTACAGCTGTGACAGACAGTCTATCATGCTGTCCTTTTCAGCTGAAACATGTATCGCTGTCACTTCCTTTGCAAGCCGGTATTCAGTCTGAGCGCTATTGCATAGCAGTGAACTGGTGGTTCTGTGATGTGGCATACCACTGTCCAGGACAGTCTGTCCTGTAGTCAGTGCTGATGATCTTGCAAAGACAAGCAGTTCCTTCATCTGTCTCTTCAGGGAGCTGCAAGCCATCCAACAATCTTGATTTTGTTTTTGAGGCTTGAAAGTTCAACTGCATATTCCTTTGGGCGTAAAAGTTTGAACTGCATACCTGTCTTGAGTGACTTGTCTGATACTTTTTTCCAGGCCTGGCATTGGGCAGGGCTTCCAGCTGGACAGGCCCTCGGCCCTGAAACTCCAGCAGCTGGTGTTGACCCTGGACCAGAATCACCTACAGGGCAGTTTGGGGCCTGCCCTGGTTGCAACTCTGTCCACAGACATTCAGCTGCGGCAGACGCTGCTGCAAGGTGCATGCTTCTTCACTCTGGCAGCAGGCAAAGCAAAATACAGCAAGGGATCGGACACACATCCAGACAGAGCTGAGCAGCATAAGAGGCAACTGAAGGGCCAGGAGGAGCAAGCTGAGGGCGTTTTGGCTTTGGTAGAGGGCAGCGTCAGGAAGGTGGTGGAACAGGTAATGCACACACACCGTGACATCAGATGTGCAATGCACTTTCTGCCTGTGTGTACTGAAACAGCTACATGCATGCTAATTTAAAGGCAGGTACAGTAAGTCTTCATGGCTTGTTGGCTTGGCTTGTCTATCTGACCTGGAAGGGCATTAGTAGCAGACTTGCACATCAGATCAGCCATCAAGAGCAACGCTGCTGTGTACTGCCGCAATGGATTTTGGTCGCAGGTCTTTCACCATCGTTGCGTTGTACCTGTCCAGAAGCTTGTCTGTCTGTCTGTACAGCAAAATGCCAGACGAGCAATGAGCACTTCCTTGACAAATTTGCAGGCAGCTGAGAGGGCTGGTGGGAGTGAGGAGAACAGCAACAGTGTGACCCTTCCTGATTGCCGTGGTTTGGGCACTAATCCTGCCATGGGGCAGCTGCCAGAACTGCTGCCTGCAGTCCTTATGACTCACCAGGCGTTTCAGCAGCTTCAGCTGCAGCTTCTTCCATTCCAGGTATGCAGGCAGCAAGGAGGGCCAAGATGCGCTTTACATGTGCCTGTCAGATCATTTCAATTGACTGTTTCTCATGTGCTGTATCCTCCTGCCTTTGTGTTGCCTGAACAATTTGCACGCAGGCCTTCTTGTCGGCCATTGTACTGCTGCACAACATGTACATGTGCCTGTCAGATTATTTCAATTGGCTGTTTCTCATGTGCTGTATCCTCCTGCCTTTGTGTTGCCTGAACAATTTGCATGCAGGCCTTCTTGCCAACCATTGTACTGCTGCCCAACATGTACTTGGTCAAATGCATCAAACAACACCACTTCAAGGCTCCATTGGGTTCACAGTTTCTTTTGTGCATGCAGGAGGTAGAGAGCCTGCAGAATGGCATAAGTCTCGTGGCACAACTGACCGCATGGCTAATGTCCCTGGCCAGCACAACCGCATTGACTGCTGTCAGACCACCCGCAGCACTTGTTGGAGAGCTGAGAGCTTCTGTCCAGGCGGCCGTGCGGTCAGGTGCACAGGGAGTGCTGCACAGCATGCCTCATCAACTGCTGCTTTGGCTTCTTGAGGCACAACATGAGGTAGGCCTGCACACAGTTGTCTGTGTACTTTGACTGGACTTTTCTAGAGCACAACTGATGTCATGCAGTGATCTTGACACGCTGCATTACAGTGTTGCTAGCTTTGGCTTATACAACTTCTAGCATTGTGAGACAATATGACGCAATGCTGTGAACCACGTCTGTTGTGTGGAGTAGATCGAGATCGCAATGCAAAATTGTGCTAGATTGTGCCTGGCATACTTAGCACCAGCTTTGCTTCATAATCACAAACTCTTGGTGTGCTTTCAGGACGTTGATGAGCTGTCCCGGCAAGCTGCAAGCCTGGTTCATGGGGCCTGGTATAGCTGGCATCAGGCGCTTTGGCACAACAGGCTTGCCTATACAGTGCCGGCAAATGGTCCCCTGCTGTTGCAAGGGGCCACCAGAAGCAGGCTGGCAGCAGATGTGGTGGCTGCATCTGCTATGCCCATCTTGCACCATCAAGCTAAGGCTCTGCAGCTGCAGCTGCTCGTACGTCACATGGCAAGGTACGCATCGTATGTTGATCGCTCTCGTTAGTCACCGGCCATGAATAGACTCTGGCTGTGTTAGACTTTGGCCATGCCGTTTGTGTGTATTGCCCTTTGTTGTTGGTCCTGTGCTGTAACACCGGCAGGTACACGTACTCGCCGTCAGAAGTTTGCAATGCATGAACCACAAGATGGTCCTGCCTGGCTTGCTGTCTAGCTTGCCACTTGCCACTTGCAACTTGAATTGTTGAGCTGCATGGCAGGCTGAATGTACGAGTTTGAGGCAAGCGACAATTCACGGTATCACTGCATAGAGGACTGCATGTTTGTGTGCCACTGAAGAATCCTGCTCTCTGCTCAATGACCTATGTGTGCAATGGGCTCTTCAGGTCAAGTGTGCAGCACGCGTCTGAGGCAGGAGCAGAGGGCAACTCAGCAAGGGCAGAATGGCGCAGCCTTGCCGGCTTGCTGGCACAGGCCATCTTGGCGCATCTGCCCTCAGTCCCAGACCAAGTCATGCAGCACAGAATCGCTGCTGTTGTGAAGCAGCTGCTGCTACTTCCCTCTGCTGGCAAAGTCAATAACAGGTACAGTCCCTCGGGGCTAGTTCAGACAACACCAGGGATGGAGCATAAATGCAGTTTCTGCTCAAGATTCCATGCTGTTGCCATACTTTGCAACATACTTTGCTTAGCTGCCTGCATGCATTGTATTTCCTGTTGGGATGTACAGGCAAGGCAGCACTTTTCAAGCTCTGTCTATGCATTCTTTCTGTGAGAATCTGTGGCGTCTGATTCAGATGCACTGATGCCTTGCAGGCCTGCTGACCTGACTACAGAGCTCATCCAGCTGCTCCGTTCTTCTTCTCACAGCACCCTGAAGCAACTGCTACAGCCACTGCTGCTGCCATGCCTTGATGCCATTGTGTCAACCGGGCATGGTCAACCCCAAGCGGCTGACTTAGCATCAGATCCAGCCACTTCATTCCAGCATGCAAGCGCTGGGCAGACTGCAGAGGCCAAGGAAATTCAAACACGAGGCCGTGCATGGGTCATGCTGGGCATGCTGAGGTTGCATCTGGCCGCACCACCTGTGGGGACCGATCCTGTGGGGAAGTATGCCCTCAAGAAAGCTCATATCGAGCGTAGGCTGACCGAAGACGTGCTGCCAGAGACAGAGGTAGGTTGCACCTCAAGCTGTGTTTGTGCATGAGCACATGGTGGTCGAAAGCAGACACATGCAACTGTGGATATTGTGTGTTCCTTGTGGCATTCCTCAAGCATGCTGATGCTCAACGCCATATGATCAGCATTTCATTGCTTTTGTGCGCTGTCTGCATATCTTTTGATGACAAGGCCACTGCTCCAGCGACAGTGTGCTGCTCAGAAACACTTTGCATTGGAGCTGTGCATTGGAGCTGTGCATCTGTCAGGGGTGCTGCAAAGTTCCTGTGCATCACTCATGGAGGCTTCTGCCAACATCCTCACCAGGCCAGCCGCTGCTGTTGTACTTTCACACTTTGTCCCTGACAGAGCCTATGCTAACACGAGAAGAACATCCTGTCAGTAACGTTTGTGACGAGATTGCGGTCTGAATGGGTATGGCATGTATGGCTTCTCACACACCACAGGTTGTGTGGCTTCTCATCCACTACAGGGTGTATGGCTTCTCACACACTATAGGATGTATGGCTTCACAGCATTGTGTGCCGGGGGCCTGTAGGTACGGCAGCAACTGCAGCGTCTGCCAGGAGCTCCTACTCAGTCCTCGCGTCTCGCAGCCCTGCGCTCAACGGCAGCTGAGCTGAGGCAGAAGGCAGCTGACATGGAAGCCAAGGCAGTACCCCGGCCTGACCCCCCTCAGTATGCCCCCCTGTGGCAGAATGTGCAGCGATTCTTGGTGGGTCTGGGAAGCGTGGAGCGCATGACAAGCCTTCTGACCAGACTCACGGTAAGTTGCTCTGTACTTTGCTTTTGTTACTGTCTGGCAGGAAAGGCTGTGGCTGTTACGGTGGTGTTCTGTGTTGAATGGCTCACAACAGAGTCTGCATGTAACCAGTGTAACGGCCATTTCCCACAAGCCTCGTTGCCCCATGCCCCCCCCCGCCCCTCCCCTTCGACCCTCATGCCAATTTTGATCCTCTTCAGCTCCATAGCAGCTGTGCCATGTTGCCATGGGCAGAGAGACGGCCGGAGCCTGAATGCACACGAGCTGAACTGGGTGTACTTGCGCACTTTTGACCTTGCTAGCAATTCATACAACATTGCCTGCAACTTTCTTCCTGAAAGAAACAACCAGGTCTCAAAATGTTGCATGGCTGACTGAGGAATGTGACCGGCTGCAGCAAGGCGACGCATCAGCAGCGCAAGAAGCAGAAGTGTGGCAGCAGAATGCAGCCTCGTGGTCTGACGCCTTACTGCAACAGCATCCCTTGTACCGAGATGTCCTCCAGCCGGTGGGTTTGGCAGTGTATGAAGTGCGCTGCGGCTTGTCTCTTATGGTACATGCTGCTGCCAAGAAAGCAGATCAGGAGCTTGCAAACAGTACTCTGGCGGACTGTATGGCGTTCCCCAGCAGCCTTGGTCAAGGTGAGGAGGACCTTCTTCATCATGCCATCATGATCATGCCATGTGCGGTTGCTTGGTTGCACATGCTGTTGCAATGGTTTGCTGCGCTGCTGTGTGTTTTGAACACTGCGCTTTGCCCTGAACAGGGCATAGCTGACTGATATGTACTACGCAGATGTGTAAAGCTAGGTTGCAGCAGAACCTGGGTTGGCCAGTTTGTGTCACACGGACCATGTCACGAGGACCTGAAACTGCCATTGTGACTTTTGTCCACTTGCATACCTGAGCAGTTGCCTGTCAGCTCTAGGTTCTGCATGTCCTGACGTGTTGATCTTGCACCTGCAGGTACACTGTGTGGCTCAGAACCTGCTGAGCAGCTGCTTTCTGCACTAGCAAGAAGAGGCAAACACAAATCTGACAGGGCTGGTGACGTGGCAGCATATGGCGCCAGGCTGCACGCTTTGCGTGCTGCGCTGCACGCTGCGGTGCGCTCAGCCCTAGTTGAGGGTCCTGCCGGTGAGGCTGCAGCCCAAAGTGAGCAGCTGTTCAGGCGTCTTTTGACCGCCTGGGAGGAAGTCAAATCTGCTGAAGAGCAATGGGCTGCTGAGGAGGCTGAAATGTTCAAAACCAAGACTCGCAAAATTGCGAGCGAGGAGGAAGTAGATGAGCTGAGCTACAAGCAGAGCTTCCCGGATCACCTCAGCGCATTTGCTGACGTGGCACAGCTGGAGGACATGCCAGATCTGGGGGATGACTCACCCATGCTGCAACAAGCAGCTGCAGAGGAAGCTGAGTCAGGGGTGACTGATGCTCAGGCATCCAGCAATGCTGCACAGCAATTGCTGCATGGAGACATTCTTGTGGATGTTGTCAGCTTGCATGCAAGGTGAGCCTTGTCTCCAGACATACATCTACATCACATTCATGCCATGGACCTATGCCTGTGTCTCATCTCTTGCGACCGGCAGTTTATCAGCCCAGATCTAACATGCAAGTCAAGCTGACCGGTAGCTGTCAGGTCAGATCTAATATACAAGCTTAGCTGGCCTCGTACAGCTGACTTCAGCATGGCAGACAGACAGACAGGCTTTGCAATTCATTAGGCCCACTTGGTCACATCAGAAAGGCTTGTGTCCCAACCAGCCTGAATGCCTATGAACACCTACTTGCCTGTGTTACCTTGCAGTGTCTGATGTCATCTCTATCACCCATTTGGACGATGACACATGCCTTGGACAAAGGCTGGCTTTCCAGGCATTCTCAGAACACACCATGCAAATGTGCTGCAAGTCATAGGGCTGTCAGGTCTTGTCCAGTAGACTCTTAAGGTGGAGAACTTCCCAGTGCTGTTCTATACACTGACGGGACGCTTGCAAGCAAGCATTCACCTGTCAAAGTCACCACATACCACCTAGTGACAAATGCTTGCCAAGGACTAAGGTTCTTGTCTGCTGTCTGCAGGCTATACACCACCTTTGCATTGGCTGTACATCACACTCAGGAGGGGGACGACACATGGCAAGCTGCTTTCAAGCTGTCCTATGAGCTGGGATGCTCAGTGTTGCGCGGCACTCAGGCACTGCCACCTGTCCACATCGATCATGTGACCAGTGGCAGTCACCTCATGCGGCTGACAATGCAGCATCAGGAGCTTGTTGCTGCACCTACTCCTGTTGCTGGACAAGGTAATTGTCCATACATCTTTCCACAACAGAGCAAGTCCTTTCCTGTTTTACTGGTGACGAACCATTTGTGTTCTGTACCATCATATGCACTGTTGGGTGCTTCTTGTGTGCCGCCCGAAGATCCGCACGTGGCTTGGCCACAAAACGTTTCTTCAACCGCCTGCATGCTAGACGTGTCTATGCAGCTGACAAGCCGAACTTCCCATGACCCAATTGCTCACAGTCCTCTGACTTACCATGAAGGGTTAGGTAGGAACTCATGCAAGCAGTTACATCCCAAGGCAGCCAGTCTCCTCCTGCAGCAAATGCAAATCAGTGGTGGAGCGGAATGCAGGTGATGCAGTTGACATTCAGCAGGCATGTGTGGAGGAGGCAGCGTTATTGGCAGGGCCAGTGTGTGGTCTGAAAGCCCGCCTGGGGCAGCTGTTGGTTGAGTGGCCTGAGCACCCAGTGTTGGTGCAGCTGTCTGCCATCTGTGACAGGCTCACAGGTATGCTGTCAAACCTGTTGTAGATGCGCCCTCACAGACCTATGATAGCAGACATGATCCCTTTCGGCATCACCAAAGAACAGCCTAAGGAAGGCTTCCCTTGAGCACACTCACACTGCTGCTCTGTCATAACCCACATTTAGATGCCAAGGTGCCTGTTACTCCCGACCTGAACAAGAGCACAACCTTGCTTGCCTGTTTAGAGATGTGCCGCAGTGGTGGTCACGCTCACAGTCAGCTCTAGTCAGCTGCCACGAGCTTGTCGCCTTGAGGCATAGTCGAAGCAATATCAAAGCTTGGCTTCTTGTGCAGGTCTGTCCGTGCAGTCTCCATTGAAGGCTGCCTTAACAGGGCTTGAGCTGCTGCTGGCCAGAGCCCAGGTATGGGAGGAATCTGCGGCCAAGCATGTGAGCCTGGCTCGGCAGCTGGAGGCAGTGGCGGCGCTGGCCACTCGGTGGCGTAAGCTTGAGTTAGCTGCTTGGCGTAACCTGCTCAACACCACCAGAAGCCGTCATGCTGCAGGTAAATTACACACTGGTGAACCATGTAGTCTCGTGCACATTTCTAGGCAGTCCTACTTGACTCTAGCCAGCGCAGCAGGTGGTGCTTACAGAAAGTTTTCTAAAAAGCTGTGTTGTTGCTGACAGGAGCGGATCGCACATGGTTCCACTTGTACCGCCTGGTTCTGGAGCAGCCACCAGAGGCTGACGCAGAAGAGGAAGGGCGGCAGCAGATTCAGCAGGTGGCTGTAGCAGTGGAACAGTTTCTGCAGACCTCGACCGTTGGTGAATACGAGCAGCGCCTGAACATGGTGTGGAGCTTCCGGTGGGTCTCCTCTGACAAGCAATGGACAGTTGACACTGCTGTGACGAGTCTGTCAGTAGGGGCGTTTGGGATGTACTGCTGAGCCTGTCAGTCAGTCAGATCCTGTAGCTTCACCGATAGGATTGGATACACTTTTCTGATGGCTGGAGGGTCGGCATGCACAGCTATGATGATCTTCACATACTTGCTCTCCAATACTGAGTACTTCATGATGACACCAAAGTATGCTGAGCTGTACATGCCAAACTTTGCAAGCGACAGATGTGCGTTGATGCATCAGAACCAGAGTGTGTCTTCTCAGCTGTGTTCAGGCGTGTACAACCATTCATTTGTGTAGGCATGCAATCCCAACAATTGCCAGAGTTATTGCCTTTGTATCTGGGGGGATTTGCATGCTAAGTGTGAATGTAATCCTGCCGGCTGTCTGTCATTGGGTCCCCTTGCGCACATCATGTTCTGCAGCTGTCATGTGATGCATGGCTGCATCATGCCCACATTCTGTGTAATGCAGGTGCCATGCCTTGGTACAATCCCAGGTCCAGAGCAAAAACTCACAGCGCTGGACAGCCATTGCTGCAGCTCTGTATAATACTCACCGCTACTACAAGCAGTTTCTGACCCTCATGCAGAAGGCTATTGCTGATGGCTTAGCAGAGCTGGAAAAGCAGTTGGAGGTAAGAACACAAGCCTCTGTGCGTCGAAAGATTTACAAGTTCTTGGTTGTTATAAGAGTCTATTCTGAACCTTTGGCTTCTGTGCTCAAAGCCAGGTAAGCTTTTGCCATCGTATACAACAGCGTATGTCTTGTACAAGCGCCTCACCTATGACGCATTTCAAGTGCTTGCCAGTTGTTATGCAGTGGACCATTGTGCCAGCAGGCATTACTGTACATCAGAGCCATGCAGCAGAGCCTGAGTGCATGTTCAGCACATCCACATGCACACACTTGAGTTGGTATGCAATCCGGCTACTGTTGCCTGGCACTGCATCATGTTGCCTGCCATATCCTCATGTTGTATGATCTTGCAAAAACACCATTTATGGACAGTTTTTGAAATGAACTTCAAAATACATGCAAGATACGGAGGTATTGGTGTTGAGGCATGCCTGACATCTGAACCTGGTATTGACTGCACCCACTCCAGCTCATGAAGCACCAAAGTCCATCACTTGTTGCTTGCAGGACTTTGTGCGGCTGGCCAAATGGGAAGACAGGGGATACTACGCCATGAAGGCCACCACAGAGCGTAACCAGCGTCAGCTGCATAGGCTGACAAGGCGTGGTGAAGAAGCGCTGAGTCAACCTGCCGCTGCTGTGCTGGCTGCTGCATCCAAAGCCATGGGTTTTGCAGACTTGACAGATGCCTCGGACAAGGCTGCCTTGGGGGATGCAAGGGGGGCTCAAGCAGGGAAAAGCGCCAGTGGAAGCAAGAGGAAACAGGCTCAGTCCGCTACACTGGAAGAGGTATGGTTTGTGATGCTTTGAGTTTTGCAAAATTTGGTGGTGACTAGCGAGTGAACAACTGTTGCATCTGCTTGATCAGATGGACTGCTAGGCAGGAACTGTATGCCAGCTACTGTTGAAACCCCGTCCCACTGTGGCAATGCTGGTGGCTCTAAAGGCTAGTCGATGCGCTCTTCAGGCTTCGCTTGTGTATCACATTGGCTCAGCCACTTTGTCTGTGTGCTTGCAGGTGCAGCAAGAGAACATACAAGCATGGCAGACTTTCTGCAGCACGTCCCTCAAGGTTACTCCTTCCGATGTTGCCTCTGGACCTGCTTACTGGCAGGGGGAGCAAGCATGGCAGAGCAAGCAGGGAGATCTGTATCAGCACAGACTGCCCCAGCTGGGCAGTAGAATGCAGCAACTGCTGATAGAGGCTGCTGCTGCTTGGGTTGCTTCCACTGAAGGTGTGACTCTTGTACATATCTGTGGTCAGTCCAGAAATGCTGAGACTTTGTGGGACAGTCTTGCGGTCTGTTGCCGCTGCCTGTTCAGTGTGGAACTTTGCACACATTGTCAGTGCAAATCAAAGTCCTTTGACTTTGCAGTAGCTCATGATACTGGGAGAGCACGAGTCTCTTTTCAGTCAGATTTGCCAGAGTCAAATCTTCTGCTCAACTCTGGCAATGTAAACACAGTTGTGCATCTTCGGCATGTGTGTATGTACCTTTGGATACACCTGCGCTTTGAAGCCTTTCAAGTCTGATCAGTCACACTTGGCTCCACACCTCAGAGTGTAAGTCACTGATTGAGAAATGAATGTGGCACAGGTGCAATGGGGATAGAAGAAGTTGCAGGTGAGGCAGCAGAGCGAGCACTGGAGCTGAGGCAGGTGACTGACAAGGGCGCTCGCTTGAGGAAGAAGAAGGCCTTGAATGACCTGCTAAAAGCCCTAGGGGCCTTGGGCCTTACCAGACGCCGCGCTGCAGTGCCGGCTCATGACCGCACTGTACATGCCTGGTTCACACAGGTATACACATAACAACAATAATGAAAATAATAATAACAACAATAACAATATTAATAATAATAGTAATAACAGTAATCATAATCATAACAACAGTAATAATATGGTGTTGGTGCACTGCACCATCCATACTGCATTACCTGCACCTTCAGTTCCTCTTGCGCAGGTTTGCGTGTTGGCAGGGAACAGCGTTGGCAAATTGCTCACATCCCTAGAACACTCCCAGGTAGGCAGACAGTACAGTGATGAACATTCACACAGCTGCACAATTTTAACAACAGCAACTCATCACATGTTTGTGTGGCTTATACCCTGGCAGTACCAATGCTGCGATCATTCACCATGCTAGAGACACAGCATAGATCCAGCAAGCCTTTGGTTTGCTTGCTGAGTCACACTTGTGTTGCAACTGCAGATCAGTCCACAGTTGGAGGAGAGCCCAGTACTGAGCAGCGAAGCAGCTTTGACAGGTGTAGCCCCAGTAAGCTTGGAGGCAGCGCATCAGCAGTGGGGCAAGGCTGACGCCTACTACTACATGGGCATCGCCAGAATGCAGCGGCTCTGGGAGGTACTATAGTGTCCTCTCACGTTCAAGCATCTTGGCGTTATGAGATTGCGCAGTGGAAGTGCAGACATGCTGTCAATGGATGGAAGTATGAATGCATGCAAACAAGAGGAATCACAGCTGCGCACTGGAGAGTAGTCATGCTTGTCGTTGCTTCACAGACTGGTTCTACATTTCAAACCAGACACTAGATGCTGTCATGCCCACATCCTGTGCATTTGGCTATCATGCTGTCGCTTGATGGCCTCACATTTATCAAGCTCATTGATGTGCTTTTTCTAGATCGGCTGTGCCAGCATTTGACAGCATTGACCTAACACCTGCTTCAGATCACCAAATGCAACAATCCAGAATCCTTCAGGACTCCCAACTGTTCAGTTATACTTGCAAGCATCCTAAGCTGAAATCTCAACTTTGTGTTCAGGCTGCAAAGACGCCGCACCATGACATGAGCGCTCTGGAGGTCGAATCTTCAGTGCGCTACTGCGAGCACTTATTGTTTGTGCAGCGTTCCCAGCGTCACACGCTGAGCACGCTGAGTCAGCAATTCAAACAGCTGCAGGCACTATGCCATGTCCTGACCAGCTTCAAGCATGGTTGCTTAGCACCTCAGGTTAGCATAGTCACCTCAACATGCAGTGCTTACGACTGTATATTCCTCAACACTCAATACCCTTTTCCCAAAGCCTCACAGTTCATCTGGTAAACCGCCGTCCGTTCACCAGATGAGCGTACACCTCTGTGTTTGGTCTGTGCTGTTTTGGTGCCGACCTGATGCAAATGCAAATCACTTTGCTGTATTTGAAGTCGAAAAATTAGGGAAGTTGGACAAAAACGGGGCATATAGGGCATGTAGAAAACATTGCACATGTAAATCTATATGCCTTGCTTGGCTACTAACTGCTAGCCCGCTTTCAGGCTGCAAGCAAAGTCGAGGTTGCACTGTCGAGCCTCTCGGGTACAGCTGTTCTGAGACTGACACTTCCCTGTACTGGTCATATCAATCAGTGCACAAGTCTGTCTTGCAGCTGTGCTGTGTATCTGCAGGCTGGTGTGCCACAGCTCATGCAAGACCAGTTGGCCCAGCTAGACAGGTTGCACTGGCTGCTGGCGGACACAACCAGGTTGGTCAGTGCTGTTGGTAGGGTGGAAGGGAACGCTGCTGCGAAGTCCACACTGCAGGTGTGCTCTCTCCTGAGCCGTCAGATATTGATAAGCCCTACCTACGCTGCAGTTCAAATTCAAATTGTGCCAAGGTGCCTGCTGTACGGCTTGTACATGTGGAACAACAAGCTTTTGAAAGGCACCCTCTTGTTGGCCTTCAGACAGACTATCAGAGGCTTGAGGGCAGTACATCTGGGCGTTGCACTGAAGAGTCTTCAGTGTTGCTGCTGTGCTGACAAATTGACGCCATGCTCTGCAGGGTGCAGCAACAGTTCTGCAGCAGCACCAAGATCAGGTTCATGCTAGTAGGGTCAGTCTTGCTAACCATCTGGCCACAGCCATTCCTGTCATACACAATCACCACTCTCGGCCATTTGTCACAGCAGCGGCTCATGGTGCCCTGTGCAACAGCATGGAGCTGATCAGGCGGTTGGCAGAAGAGGCACAGACAGCAGATCAGCAGCATGGATACAGTGGGACAGTTCCAGGATGGAAGCTGGCGCTTCGGGCACTGCAAGAAGCTGCATTGCAGTCTTCAGATCTAGAACAAGCAGGTGAAGGCGCACGTCCACAGGAGGCAGCTGTCACAGACAGTCCTGATGAGGAAAGGCTAGGGCAGCAATGGCAGGAGGAAGTGGAAGCTGTAGTGAAAAACATGCTGCTGTGGGCGCAGAACATACACAGCTTGGATGCTGAAGTGTCACCTGAAACAGGTCAGGGTTCCGGCCTGCTGTGTGTGCTTTGCTGCTTTCATACTTGAGCAAGGGCAAGGCTGGGCTGCGTGTGTGTGTGTGATGGTCGGGCCAACACACGTCTTTTGATTTGGTACATGACAAAGCAAATTAAGCTGATTATCATCATAAGTCCAGTTCTGCACCAGGACTAGATCATGGTTCCAGACTCAGGTCTTGGGTTCAAGTCCTGGGCAGAACTGGAGCTTGCGTCTTAGCTTCATCTCGCTGGGAGCCGGCTCTGTCTGGCAGGCCATCTCCCAGTGAGGCAAGGCTAGGCTGCAAGTTCTATGCATTTTGAAGACTTTCCCCTTTGTTCTTGAGTGTGACAACCTTTTCCCGCCAAAAACTGTTTGCCTGTTGTACCCTCGTTTTCCAGCTCAAACATGCAGTGTTGTCCCTTGTGTCATCGCAGATGGACGCACTGACGCACAATCACTTATCCTGCAGATGGGCCCAGTGTTCTTCTTCAGTCCAGTCAGCTGGAATCCAAGATGAACAGCATCAGGATTGAGCAGATGTGCCGTCAGCTCTCAGGCCTTTTAGGCCTGCTAGTGCAGATGCAAGCCATCCAGGAGCCTGCAGGTCAGCCAACACAACACGAGTCAGCATGTCTGGCTGCAGCTGCTGATGAGTTCTCTTGGAATGTACACAACAAATTTTGCTTGAATTTGACAAATGAACTGTCCAACCTTCAACCAGTAAAGGTTGGACAATTCATCTGCATGCAGAGGCTGGCTGGCAACATGTAGCTTATGAGTTCACGACAGCACCATGCATGGATAGACTAGGCTACCTTGCGTAAGTGTGTCTGGCGCTTGTCATACAGTTTGTCATCTTATTTGCCTGTGTTACCTGACTGATACGCACAGTGTCTCTAGCACCTGTCTGACCATGAAAGCATGTGTAGGTTCACATGTTGGAAACATGCTCGGCATGCTAAGCATGGTGCAGCCACTAGTAAGCGGTGTGGCAGCAGCTTTCAGGCAGCTGGGGCTGCAGTTCCTGACCTTGCACAAGGCCGTCGCCAAGCTAGGCTACATTGTGACAAGTCTGCTGAGTGGAGTCATGCAGGAGGGCTTCTGCACTGCGACAGAGTCCGAGGAAACTGAAGCAGGTAGGCAGGTCACAAGATGCGGTACTAGCATCTGCAGCAGCCAAGTGCACTGTTTGTTGCGCTGGGGTCATTCTGCAGACTGCGGTGTGGCTGATGTGCATGCATGCACTGAGACAGCATGCTGCATGACTGACAGCAGCACAACAGCGTCTCTTGGGGTCAATTGTGCATTGCCACTTGTGCAGCGTCACTTGTGCTTGTCACTTGTGCATGTTGTCTGGGTTTCATCAAAGACTATTCCGTCTCTTGTG
>JAABUO010002164.1_pt1 | contig 24365 bp, 30 predicted proteins | sample 5559291 | NCBI WGS metagenome assembly JAABUO01 (sample SAMN10711878, study PRJNA513372) | rock metagenome | isolation source: Antarctica rocks | place: Antarctica: Victoria Land, Finger Mt sud
CCTTCCCAGGAAGCAGGCTTGTACACGCCCTCATATGCTCTGCCTATCAGAACACTTGCATTGCAGCTTGGGGCAACAAGGATGGCGAAGGCCTCTTGCAAATCAGACCATGTGTATGTGTTGCCATACCACTGTTTGAGTGGTTGACATGAGCGTTGGCCTCACTGGAAAACCTGCATAACAGGGTGCAGATTGAAAGGTGCTCGTGAGAAAACAGTGTGACATGTGTGTGTGACTGTCACTATACATTTGTTTGAGTGCTGTGTCATATGCTTCACAGTTAGCAACATGACACAAGGCAGCTACAACAGTGTCAAGCAGGAATGTGACGTGAGTATATGACCGTACAAGATTGTGACAGCCAAGCTAATCAAACCATTGTTGAGTCAGTTGATCCTGGAAAACAAATGTGCAAGCTGAGATTATACTTGTGTTTATTGAAATGAGATGAGAAGTTGATCATCATGTTGTCTGAATCAATAGGGCATACCCTTGCACACAGCCACAAACTGGTGGGGTGTGATGATAGACAAGGGGTCAGTTCTTGCACCACACATCCGCAAGATGTCGGTCAGGAATGCTGCAGCAGATGATGCTACTGCTGTCATGTTGTTGTTCTTCCACCAATGCTGCAGTTCATGGCTGCTTGCTTGTGTCTTGGCCAAGAAGGCCACAGCCTGCATCATTGCATGGCTTAGTTAGTGCGCTTCAAACATCTGAGGTGCTGATCGCTGCAACATTGCATGCCTTGGTCAGTATGCTTTAGCTATGTTAGGTGCTGATTGCACGAGCCCTACACCACTGTACGTGCAGACTTAGTATGCAGAGAGCCAGCGCACAGTGACATATCACAGAAGCATCATTACTTTGGGCAAGCTGCAGCTGCAGCCAACTACCTTGGCAAGAAATTTGGCTCCTCTTGCTAAATCGCGCTCTTGGTACCAAAAGAAGTACACTGTATCTAGGAGATCTTTGATGTTGTTCAGTCTCATCTCAAAGGATGCTCCTGTCCTGGTTGCCAAAAGGCGTGATCTGTACTCAGACTCACAGAGGTGAAAGTCCAGGTGAACCATGTTGCCTGCATAGCACCAAGATGGTGCAGTCACCCAAAACTGAGGCACTTTGCTCAGAACAGCTGCAGGAGTGTGACAGACCCCGGACCAGGTCACAAGTATGCACACCAGCTTTCCACAGCTCTTGCCATGTTGCTGTTGCAGGAAGACATGCGTCATCATCACTGGTTGGGCATTTCAAGGTCTGCAGCTTGTAAGCAGTCGCAACAAGCTCATGCCAGCTCTGTCCTTGAAGTCTGCCAGCTTTTGGGGTGACACCAGCTGACACCCAGAAAGGCTGAAATGCTTCTAGCTGGTGCTGCCACAGTCTGTCGCCATGCAGCAGCCTTTGCAAATAGCTGCAGCAGCTGCTGAGATGGACCATTGCGGTTGGTGGCAGCTTGATGGCAATCAGCTCTAAGACATTGTCAAGCAGCTGAAGCGGTGGTAATGATGGTTCAGCTTTTGCCACCAGAAGCTGCAGCAGGAAGGGACAAGGCTTCAGTTGCTGTCTCTCTTACATGGTGCATGACTGCAGAAGCTGACAACAGCAGCAGGCATGACTCCTTACCTCTGCAGCAGCAATGCTCCTAATGTGCTGCACTACATAGGGCTGCATCATTTGTACTAGGAAGGTGCTGGCGTCAGCTGCAGTGACCAGCGCAACATTGTCCCAGCAGCCAGCCTGCAGGAACACCCAAAGTGTGAAGAGAATGCCTGCAACACTGCTTGGCAGGCGCAAGGAAAGTCTGTGCAGCTGGTCTGTCTGTGCTGCAAGGCCTTGCTATTTACTCTGTTTGACAGTGTCATAGCCTACATTGAGACAGCGTTACCCTGTGCATAATACACAGGGGTTGACAATTTGCAGAGCTAGCACTTTGTGCAAGTCGGTGCACGTTTGAGCATATCTGAGAGAGAAGGAGATTACAAAGCTTTAGCCAGCTAACAAGTCTGTATTACAGTGACACGCAGGCCAATTGAGTGGCAGCTCATGTATGATTTACATCTATCCTGGCTCCTGTGGTCTATTGCATGCATGCATTTGTTCAGCTGTTGTCAGCAGCTGTGTCATGCATGGTCACTTGCTGTGGGTGCATAAAACAGCCTTGCCAGCTCAACATTACATGACATTGGACAAACCTCATGGGCCTGAGGCTGTAGAGATGACTGCATGTGGGTACGTGCAGGTAGCATTCTGCCCTCTGACAAGTGGCGAGGTTTTGTCAGCATGCAGTACCCTAAGTGACCAGGGCATACTGCAGATGAGCTCCCAGCGAGGAGACAGACAGTGCAGAATCACCCTGAGAGTCTCAGAAGATGATGTTCTTGCTGCTGTCGTTGACAACAGGCTTCTGTCGAATTGCCTGTCTCTCTGACTCCAACCCGTCATGACGTCTAGATAGTACGGATTTTGTTTGTCTGTACGCATGTATTTGCTCTGCTATATAGTGCTCTGCAAATCCTATATGCCATGTATCTGGTCTGCTATACAGTGCTCTTCATGCAAATGTTTGAATGCACAAGCCAAAGCTATCAGCGTCTCTGTCTTTCCCCCCTCTGACCAGATCTGCAAGGTGACATTTGCACACAAACCCAGGGAGACAACGATTGGCTGATTGTTGCCTGAATGTAACTGACGTTGACCCAGCAACTTGCATTTGAACTTGCTGAAAAGAAGCACATCTGCCTGGCTAATGTCTCCTGAATGTAAGTGTTATGTTATCAAGCCCTGAAGAATGCAGGCTGTTGGTGGTCACACGACTAAAGCATACTATTTATCTCCTCCATCCAGACACAGTATCCTTATCATTCGAAATGAGCAAGCGCAGCAAATCTCCTGCCTATAGCAACAAGAGTACTGGTTACCACAATGCCAGATGAGACCCCGCCTACATGTAGAGAAGTATTTTGCTTGATGCAGTATTGATACACAGTTTACACCACTAGACATGTACACAGCTGGGGTCAAAAGTCTGTATCCAAGCATTTGCATTGCGGCAATTCATTGAGACATTGCTCTGAAAGAAAAGAAAAGTCTACGCCCTTCGGCGATCATAGCGGGAGCCTCCTGAGGCGGCAGCCCGGAGCTAAGACCATAGGCCATAGCCCAAAGGAAAGAGGAAAATCCTAACCTATGGTGGATCAGGCCTATGCCGTCTGGTTTTGTCTGTCTTCTCTCTCTCTGTCTACTCTTCTAGATGTAAGAATTTTGTGAAATGTCAGAACAGAGTGCTCATGTAACTTGGGTTTGCAGGTCCGTGCTCTATACCAATCTGTGCTAAGGCAAAAGATGTAGTGTGGTACTGTGAACCAGATTGTCCTATTATTACAGGTATCCATAGTCCTTGAGAGCTGCCTCCAAGCATTGCTCTGCATCCCCACTGCTCGAGTGTCATAAGTACTTGGTTCATCTCTAGTGATGACATCAACAGTTGACTTGCAAGTTTGAAGTCAGCAGCTTTAGAGTCCAGCTGTCAGCGAGGAGCATAGCAACTTGCCAAGCTTCAGCGCAGCAGAAGGTGCAGGTAAGGGCTAGCAAAAACACAAACTAAGTTGGATCTTTGTATCGGTCAAAGTAAAATGGCAAAGTTTTGTCAACTTGCAAGTCACTGCACTGAAAATAGAGTTTTGCTGGTTGCACAAACTTTGCTTCGTTTGACAGCTCAAGGATGCAAAGCTGATTTGACAGCTCAAGGATGCAAAGCTGCAACCTGTTCGTCGTGTGAATTCACTGCATGTAGGCAAATTTTGAGAGATCAAATGCATGAAACCATAGTCATTACCAACATGGCGAAGTATAATTCCTACTTGTCAGCATTTGCTCGGGATTGCTTGGGCTCTTGCAGCGTACTAAATGGCATTTGTCTGCAGACAGCTGTCCATGAAAGGCACCTGTTACACATTGTATTGGCATGAGGTGATCATAAAGTGATTGACAGTATGCTACAGATCAAATTGTGCCATATCTGCTTCTCAGCTTGTTGTCACGGTTACTGCTTCCTTTGCAAACTCAGTGTCACTACAGCAGAGTTGAAATTGCCGCCTTCCTCAATGCAAGCAGTGCAAAGTGCTGATTTGAACATGTCCATGATTCTGTTCTGTTCTTGCACAGACTTCCTATCCAGCACTTGGCGGAACTGTGGCCCAAATATAGCCAGAAATGGCTGAACCGCTTGTGCCAATAAACGGGCAAGTGAGGTGTCCTCCGAGTCACCAACTGCCGATACCATGTCAACAGAAAGGTGGTGCACAGTATATAGGTGGTTTAACTCATCCAGGACTCCTTTCACTGACTGAACATTTCTGAGACACACTCCCAGAGCTAGACTAGACCTTTCTGTTGCTGAGATCTCTCCATTTTGTTCAAGCTCCATCCAGCAGTCATTCACAATGTCAAACAAACGCCACTGAGGGTCAGTTGAGACCAGTGAGTCTTCCTCAACAGAGCCTACAAAAGTAGCCACGAGGCATCCACCTGGCTGAAGCTCAGCAGCACGTAAGGTGAGCAGAGTTCTGAGGTCATCATGTGCTTGATCTGCATGTTGTTTGAGGGTGCTGCTGTCTTGGGACCGTGCAGCCCATATATGGTCAGGAGCTTTGACCGATGTTGACATCCAGTGAAATGTGTACCCTGCAACAGAAACAACAAAGACTCAGAGCAGCAACAAGTCATTGGTATTTGACAGAAAGCCAAACACAGTCAAGTCGCTTTACAACATTTATCAGCAGCGCTGCTCACATGCACATTTCATGATTCACCTGAGTATACTAAGTTCATTGAGGCTGGCGGGAAGCATGCTTCATACATGTCTCTGCTTGCTGCAAAATGGAAAACATTGCTTGGGTTTCTACTGAACATGTACCCATCTTGCACAGTGGCAGCAGTGTGGAACAGAGCTGTCCAATCGTTGCCAGGCTGATCAACGTGTGTCACCGTCACAGGGAGATCTTCGCTCCCCTGCAGAGGATAGACGGTTGTCAGCCTCCGAAGCATAGAAAGCATACTAACAGACTGTACAAGTCACCTTTTGTGCTGCAACAGCCCTCACGACGTCGGCGAGCTCCACGACAGAGTTGTTGCCTACGGAACTTCCGTAATCCGCGACAGCAAACACTCGGACTGGCCCAGCCGTCAAAGTACGTTGAACAACTTGAGACAGGAGCGACTGCGCCAACTGCAGCAGGAAGCGCTGCCGGTCGACGTCGGAATGTGGTGCACGTACACGCTTGTTAGCTTACCTTGTTGCCTGTGGCCTGCGTTGTGCTGTGTTTAGCATATGTGTCGTCCATATATTCGAACCCGGGCGCCTTCTGGCGAAATTGGCCCAGCAACCCAGTGACGTTAGAGTCTTCACGCGTGCAGACTGCAACTGCTTAGACCGCAGCAACAAATTGGATGGGCCGCTCGACCGGCCAGTATCTTTCGTAGCAGTGCGGATCAGAATCAGACGGTGAACAAAGTAAGCGCAGCGAAGCGGAGTAGTAGGTTTCTGTTCGCATCTTTACGGGATGACACCGAACATCTGTGCCTGACTAAGTTTCGCACGTGAGACACGTGTGTGTGTGTGTGAGTTAAGACCTTAAAGACCGCTGCAACATCTCAGCGTTCCAACAACCTGTTGCTGTGCCGTGACCAGAGCCTTCTATTTGACGAACAGTGCCTTGGGACATACACCTGACAGGAAGCGCACGAGACGTCGGCTTTTGATCTGCAAAGTTTTCGAGCTTGAGTACAGCGCAGCTCACAATCTGGGCCTGTTTCTGACTTGTGAAGGCGTCAGCTTTCATCACTTTTAACACTTAAAGGTGGTCAGACTGCGTCAGGCAGACAGACCACTTCTGTACTCCACCTACACCGTGCATGCCCGTTGCGTCAAGTCTCCTCAAGCACGCCCTGAAGCTGGCCACCGCACAGCGTAATCAGCACTCAGCACTGCTGCGTTTGCTTCACCCCTCAGTCAGTTCGATAGGGTGGAATGGCACTTGGCAGCACAGACGACACTGGCCTAATGTCCTGCAAGGTGACGAATGTAGAAGGGCGGTTGGGCGAAGCAAATTTGCTTGCGTCCTCTGTGTTGCTGCCAGCGATGGCCTGCAGCAAGAAGACAAGCACGCCGGTCGGCCATCAAGCGTTAGCTCGTGTTGTCTGGGCAGAATGCTCTCAACGAGGTTGAACGCACGTCCCAGTCATCCAAGGAGGCTAACGGACAGCCAATCTTTGAACAAACATCTTTGGGGGAACAGCCTCGTGCAACAACAATCTCAGAAGTCGTAGAATGAGGCTGAAGCTGAAGTAGGATGTGGCACTGCACCTGATGAGACAGCTGACTCGTTTCAGCTTTTGCTGTTTGAGCAGGACCCTGGCATGCAGAAGCTGCAAAACACCTCCAGGTTTGCGATGACAGGGGACTGGTACTGAAGGCTGAAGGCTGTGCTCGAGTCAAGAGTGTGAGCCAACACGGAATTGTTGACCTGGAAGCAGATTTTGCCCGCAGGCTCCACACCCTCAGGTTCATTCTTGTACTTGAAAACTTTCACCGCTGATTACACAGCTTGGTCCAGGGAGCCGCTGAAATGACCACCACAAACGGATACTTGAGGTCACATCAGAGAAAGTATTCATGGATACAAAATATGAGGGTACGCAAAAATGGTTTCGGAGCAGCACGCAACAGAGGTTGATAGCATGCATCTCACTAGACTGTTCTGTAAACTGTAATCTCTCTCTCTTTCTCTTCTCTGCAGTCCGACGCCAAGCCTCGCCCGGCAGATTCTGCCCTGATCTCGTCAATCAAACGTGCAGCACATGTGTCTACTGCTTTGACACAAGCCGTTCGCTTCACTGCGACAACAAGCGAACACAGGGTGGTGCAACTGCAGGGAGCACAGCGCTGGCGACAAGACATACGCTTGTCGACATGAATAAGTAACTGGACCAACTTCATTCACAAGGGGCTTGTCACACCTCGCTCAAATGTTGCATTGAGGGTTCAGGTCAGCTTGTATAGCCCGCAAAGCCTAGCAAGGCAGCGGAGAAGCGGGGTACAAACTACCCAAGTTGGTCAAACTTAATAAAGTGCCATAAGCAGGCAACAGGTTCCAGAATGACTTGACTATCATAATGCATGTCACACTGTTTACAGTGCTGCAAAGTTCTGCGCCTGTCAATGATCGCATCATCTCTGCCACATCCGATACAGCCAGTACCACCCTACCTGTGGTGCAAATCTATGCATCAACATACTGGCTCCAAGGTGAAACAGGTGCAACAACTGAAGCATTCATCGACAGCTTCCCAGCTGCAGCAGCACCTTGGCAGCACCCCAGCCAGCGCTTGCTCTCATGGGCGACTCTAATGCTCAGCTGGGCAATGCAGCACACATTACAGCAGTGCTGTTGGCTGGTCTGGCCTGCCTGGGCCAGTCACAAACCGTGGACAGCGCCTGCTGCAGTTGTGTGCAACCAACAGCTTTGGATTTACATGCACACGTATGTATATCATGGTGCATGATGCTCTCGTACTGGAACAACATCCAGTATGCCTGAAGTCTCATCATGATACTAGTAGCAACCTAGTGTTTTCAGCACACCCCTGCAGTCTCAGACAGGTATCGCTTTGCATACGCTTATGATTTTTGCATGTGTACAACTAAGCAGGACTATTGTGTTGCCAAGACTGTGTAGAGACAGGCACTGCAAGCCACTTCCTCTCTTGTGCAATAATGCATTGACACAACCACATAGTTGTGTATAAATGCCAACTGCAAGCTAAACCCTTGGGCATCATAAGCACAGTTCCTGCAATCCACCAAACCCTTCTTGTTGTGGACCTTTGCAAGCCACGGACACGGTGTGCCGCTCTTATGAAGCTCAACCGCTCAGTTGCACAGCACTGCTGAATCAGACAGGGTGCCAGCATGCAACAGACTCAAGATGCTGCAAACATGTGTGTGCAGCACAGAGAAGGAAGCCTTTGTTGCAAAAGCAGTGGTGACTCGGTATATGCAATAGGTGAGTAGCTGCTGGTGTACCCGAAAGGGCCGCTCCAGCGTCTCGATGGCGTTTGCAGCAGCCTCTTGCAGCTCGACATCTGTTGAATCCAGCAGCTGCTGGAGGAGAGGCAAGGCACCTGACACACACACTGTTGAATGTGAAAGTAATATGTCTGAATGGCATGCCCTGATGTAAAAGCCAGCATCCTGTTGGTGCTCTTTCTCAATGTTTGAGAAGATTGGACAACAAGCCCCAACACTGCATGGGATAGCAGTGCCTCATACATCTGAGCAACAGGTCAATACTCAAATCAGATCGTGCCGCAGATTTGTTGGGTATGAACTGCAATGCTCTTGAGTTTAATGCATTTTGCAGCGGGCCCCAAGTGCTGCCTTGCGCGTCAATGTTATGCTGTTTCAGGGTGCAGCAGCTGATATTGGGCTGCAAGCAAGGATGAAGAGATACCATACCACAGATGTGACCATTCTGCACATTCATGACATGTGAACATTGTATCGCTGAAAGCACCATCACACCTGCTGAAACAATAGTGTCTATGCTATTTTTTGTCTCCAGCCATCACAAACAATGCATCCGCAGCTGTTTTTGCCACAGGGTGTGGCAATTTCAGCAGCGCCACTAGAGAAGGCACTCCACCTGTACCACAAAACCACTGCTAGTGAGTACAGCAAGCAATATGAACATCATCAGGGGCCAAGTAACATGCAGAACAACCTTCACAGCCAAGGCATCATAGCATGCTGACACAACAAGCAATTATGCAACCAGGCCCAGGTCTCAATAAACTCAGGCCACTGCTCAACTTCCAGCAGAGGTTCTCACAGCTGCTTGGCTTGAGGCGCCACTGTGTGGTCAGCGTGCAGCTGGATGGTCATGGGGATCTCATCCTGTCAGCCACAGCCTCTGGCAAGATTGCCCTTCATGACTTTACCATGTTCAGGGAGTGCAGCAACAACATAGTGTAAGCTTCCTGGGCCCATCACAGGCTGCAAATTAATGCCTGTGCAAAATGATACACGTAAAGCTGCAAACCTTCACGCAACAGGCTCTGGGCAAAAGCAGCGCGCTGTCAAGCATGCTTCCCTGCTAGTGAAGGTGCTTTTGTTTGCTATGGATGAGTTCAACGTCCATAGCAAGGCTGTGGTTCAGACAAGACCCCAGTTACCCACTGTAGCATGCAAGTATGCTGCCCCGTTGTCCGCCGCATGTTTGTGAGCGTCATGTGACTGTGAAATGCATCACGTTGCAGGTATGCTTCATTGGTTGCCAGCTCATTACGTCTCTAACCCTGGTCTACTTGTTCAGGTTAGATGAGGAGACACAGTACAAGGGGCTTGACCCTGTGGTGCTGGTGGAGTCTGGCCGCAGACTGGAGAGGGCGCGCTGGCACCCCACCAACGATAACATCTTTGCCACTGTGGCTGCCTCAGACCGCTCTGTGTATCTGTATGATGCTCAGTACACCCAGGCAGGCATCTATCTGATGTTCCTACTACAGTTCTGTCACATGGTTCTACCACATGGAAGGGACAACACCTAGGTGTCCATCAGCTTCCTGTCATGTTTGATCAGATGACTTACAACCTGGTGGGATGCTCATTGTGTGATTGTGACGCGTTTACTTTGCACATAGGGGTGTTGTGTCAGTATATTGAGTAACACTTGCAATATGCTGGTATTGCAAATGTATGCTGCAGAGCTGTTTCTCTGCAGCACGTGAAGCTTGCACCACCCCTTCAACGCGCTGTTGATGCTATACCAGAGGAGGTTCTCGACTTTTGCAAATCACAATAGCAAGTTGCATAGAGCGAGAAGTGTACTGTAGCTTGCAGGGGTCGCCCTATCAGACCCTGAGTGTACCTGGCGCCACATGGAACGGTGTGGGGCTGACTGATATGGCCCTGCCTGCCAAGGGCCCCTATAATGCCATGGCCACTGCCCAAAACGGCCATGTGAGCCGCACAACTATGTAACTGTGAACGGACTGTATTGACATGCATACAGCACAGAGCTCTCCAAGCTCTCTGCAAGTAGAAGGATCCACATCCAGTCGCAAGTTGCTGGCTAACTCTTGGCGCATGCAGCATGACAGCAACACATCATATATCACACAGGTGAGTATGTCATTATGAAAAGGCGGTCAACTGCTTTGCCAGGATTTTTCAGCCTTTCTAGCATGAGCGTTTCTGTTTCGTTTAAATTTTGTTTTTGACTTCAACATTTTTGATGCCAATGGTGCTTTCTGTTGGCCATTGCAGGTGTACCTGTGGGATCAGAGGGGGGGGTCTGCACCCCGCACCAAGCTGGGCATGGGCTCAGGCTTCAGCATGAACACCCTGCAGCTCTCTGATGATGCCAACCTGCTGCTTGTAGGCACACAGACGGGTGATGTGAGCTCCCTCACTTCTGCTATGCTGTGATACTACAACCTGCAGTGTTGCCCACTGCATCAGCTACAAGCTGCCCATTTTGATGACTATACACTAACTTGAGAGGCAGGACACAAGGCCCATGGTCTGTGTGTTTTGTGGAATGCAGAACATGGACCTTGACTGAGTCCAGTTCTCCATTCTCACTTCTGCTTGTGTCTGGATAGGTTGTAGGATATGACTTGAGGGGCGGCACAACTGCAGCGAGGGCTCTGGGCAGTCAAGGGCAGCACCCAGCGGTGGTGGAGGTGGTTGTGCGGCAGGCCTTGATGCAAGTGCCTGAGCTGGAGCAGCAAACCAGCATTGTGCGCAGCGCTGTGCAGTCCCTCAACCTGGACCCTGTGGACCCCAATAGGCTGGCCTTCCACCTGCAATCCGGCTGGTCAGGTGAGCCTCACGCTCACTGCACGCAGTGTCACAGCTGAGGGTGGCTGAACATGACAGCATGTGTATTGACAGCATGTACTGCTGTGAATAGCAGGCCAGGTTGCCTGGCCATCATAATAGTGATTGCATCACCAGCTCCACTTGCCAAAATCTGAGTTTTTGTCCATGCAATGCCTGGTCTCAGACATTACTAGTGTGTGGGGGTCTGCACAACAGCAAGGGCACAAACTTTAGCCCTGGCAGCAGAACCAATGTCTGTGTGTCACGCCCACCAAGCAGTGGCATCAACAACACAGTGGTGACGCCTCCTCAAACTACCCTGAAACATCATGCATATGGCATATCACAAAGTGACATTATGGGACTGCAGGTGTGCTGGATCTGGCCCGCCAGGCAGTCACGCACGTGCACTGCCCACCACCTGTTGATGCAATGGCCAACCTGGCAAGTGGGCAGTATGGCAGGTCAGCCACAGAGAGGCAACAGCCCTGCTGGACCCCCAAAGGCTCCAGCTTCTGTGTAGGGGAAGCTGCCGGCACCGGCCTGCATATAGTGGACTTCCATGCCAGTGTCCATTCTCCCTGCCATGTTGGTGAGTCTGTCATGCCCAGCTTGCCGCATACTAGCCTTGCATATGGTGGATTTGCATGCTTGTGAGTTTTCCCCTTGCCATTTTGGTAATGTTGCATTAAGATCAACAGCTGTTTGCATGCACAAGGTGTCATGCTCCTGCTGGCTCCCGGTTCTCAATTAGTGAGTTGGGTCAATTTAGTGGCTTGGATTCTTCCTGGTTTGGCACATCAGTGGGCTCACCGTCCGGAGTGTGTTTCACTCCGTGTGGTACAACAGATTGTGCAAGTATTTGGAGCTGTGTCGTAAGACGTTGCAAATGGCATGCTTATCATGTGAGAGACACTGTTGGTCAACTATGCATATTGAGTGAGGTGACCTCTGCCAATTTTTTGCCATCACAAATGGTTTGAACACACATTTTCTTCCGTGTAGGTTGCAACCATGATGAGATCGTCCCTATGGTGGTCAAGGACCCCATGTCAGAGTGGGGGTCATCAGCATTGCCATCTGCTGTCACCATACCTGTTACCTCTGCTGTAACATCAGTGACAGTTCATCCACACACAGATGAGATTGTAGCTGGCACAGAGCAGGGAATGTTGCTGCTCTTGGCAGTTCCTCACTAATGTTACATGACAGCTGCACTGGTTATACTGATGCAAACAAACCCTTACTACTGTTGTTGACTTTTCAACACATGTGTACTGTACAGCTGTCATCATGCCTGCAGGCTTGACTACCCAGGTCTTGAACAAATCCAGCATTGCTGATGTGCGAATCATCAGACTTTCCAGCATAGTTTGCAGCATGACGTTTGTGCGTCCCATGATAACATGAAGGCTTGCTTTTATTATGAGGTTGTGGTCTCACAGTGTCCAGCATGTCAATGTCTGTGCAAGATAAAGTTATAAAAAATAAAGTTATACAGTGTTTGCACTGATCACACATTGTCGATGTGACACTGACAGGTACAGACTGCCTGGTGCAGCCACAAACAGTCAGGAGGTTTTGCACAGAGCGTAGCACAAGGAGATCAGGCTGCGCAGTATCATCAACACCTGCCGTAAGGTCTACACTGTCTCGTTGCAAGCTGGATTTTTACCGCGCTGGCAACAACTGGACAACACAGCAGTGATCAACAATAGGCCAAACGCGTAAGCTGCTTGCCAGGAGGGTCCTGGCATATCATCGCCATGCAGGTGTGCGGCAACATCGGTTACATGAGCCTGTTCTGCGCCTGATGTCATTGACTGTCTTCGAATATGACCGAAATCCAGTGCCTGATCAGTCTTTCGTGGCAACAAGGAATAATCGGCGCTGCGGTTAGCCTGTGAACACGAGATGCTCACCCCGTGTTCAATAAATAAGCTCAAGCCATTTGAATGATGTCCGCAGAGTGGCCAGGTTCTGCAACAGCTGGAAGCAGCCAGAGGTGCCATAGTGCAACTGCATACTCAGCTCAGCAGAAATCAGAAGCAGCAGGAGGTAGGCAGCTGACTTTGTTGGGCTCACCCTGCATGTTGCTTTCTGCTTACCTGTCAACCTTTACTCTGCAGGCAGTTGCAGCTCAGCATCACAAGGCCTTCATGCAGCTAGAGCGCAAGCACAAACTGCTTGATGAACAGCATGACAGCATGTCTGCCACAGTAAAAAGCTTTGATGAGCGGAATTGTGAGGCTATTGCTGAAATCAGGACTTATGTCAACACCTTCCTGACTGAGCTGATTTCAGTGGTGGGACGTCAATTTGAGAACATACAGGCAGACTTGAAGGACAGCCATGCAGAAACAATCGGGGTATGCGCTGCTGCTCTGCTAAGGCATACCTCATATTTGCAGCCTTAACCATGCTCATAAATCATGCACCAGCTCCACAACACACACACACACTTTCTTCTTATACAATGAGATGATGCCAATGCATGGATTATGGATTCCTTGCAGTGCCATGTAGCATGTGCCGGGATGTTTTATGCAGGCAGAAGTGCAGCAAGCACTGGAGAACACATACTCTGCAGCTGCAGGCAAGAAGATGGAGCGGTGGGTACACAGCAGGGTCACTGACCTCACACAGCGGCTTGAACAGGTCTGTACAAAGGTATGTTTGGGGCTGAACATCTTGAGCTTCCTGGTTGGCTTTGTGTGAAACCTCAGGCAATGGCTGCAGGAGCAAGCATCAACGAAGCAACTTTGGACACTCGTGGCATCATACCTGATGTGCTATGCAGGGCGCACATGTGACACAAGAGCTGCCAGCCAAGGCTCAACATGTGTCTGCAAAGGGTGATGAAGACAAAGGTGAGGCTGCTATTGGCTTGCATTGCATTGTGCGCTATGGTGTACCACTTGAAAGTAAAATGGACAGTGCATACAGAAAAGTGATGTCATGTGCTGTCCTGCAGAGCACCATGGCAGTGTTGGGATTGAGCAGAAGACATTGGCCAATACAGGTGATGCGGACATGCATCAGCATCAGAAGCAAGCTGCATGTCAGACATCACGACAAGTGGACAACGCTAATCAGGCAACTCAAACTCATGTGTCTACCACAGCTATTCAACAGCACACGCTTAGCCCCAGTCCAGATGGGAAGCAATCAATTGCAAGGTACAGTAGAATGCATTCAGCACTGTATGTGAATTTCTGCACAGTCTCTGAACCCTGTGCTGAACCACAGAGCTAAGCAGTGATATGTGTGTCATCAGCGCATGTACAACTATGGTTTCCACGGTCAAGAATCACAATGCACATGGCACTACCAGGGGCAGAGCAAACACTATGTGAACATTTCATACAGGTCACGTAACTCATTGAGTCTGATGCACCACGCCAGTGCAGCAGGCAGCCGCACCACTACTGTGGCCAGGTCACCTGTGCCTGCTCAATCCATGCACACCTCTTCAGCTGCGGTCAGACAGCCTCTGACTAAGCTGGACATCAATCAGCAGCAGCAGCACTATCGACAAACCCAGAGTGCTGACAGCCCTAGAGATGGAGGTCAGGCAGAAGCAGGATGCCCTGTCAGCATGTCAACCGAGCTGCATAAGTGCCATCATGATAATCATGCTGCTCACTACAATCAGCAGTGGCAGCAGCAGCAGCAGCAAAACAAGTTGCAAGTTGAGTTGCCAGCCGGCATCCCTTTGACCCCTGTGCTTAGTCAGAAGGCACAGCCAAGGGACAGCCTAGAGGCTAGCATCTGGAAGCTTTCTTGCAGCCAAGAGAAGCAGCAGATGCCACCAAAGAATGCGTTTGGCCCTCAAGAGCAAAACAAGCCTCAAAAAGGGGCTGGCGGTATGTATGGCCTACAACCAAATCGGCAGCAACCAATCTCACATGACAAGTCACTGCACATGGTGCGTGACAGCCTCGAGGCTACATTGCACAAGCTGGCTGCCAGTCAATAGACCAGTCGTCATGTTGAGTTGTGTGCACTTACCGTTATGAACAAGCATGCTTTTAGGCAGACTACATGCTGCTGGTGCAGATTATTGAGCCATACATCACAATGTGCTTGTCTTGATTTTGCGTGTTCTTAGATTGGATACAGAAATCCAGCCATTGTACATCCGGCACTTCTTGAATTGCTCGTCATGTGTGTTCTGGTCCATGTGACATCTTGGCTGTATTGCTATGTGTATCATTGTTGCATTGTATAGGCAGCTGGCTTTCCAAGCATATCAATGCGTGTCGTTTTTCCAGTGTGTGCGCAGTGGTTTGAGCAGCAGATGCACTCCCATGCTTTCTTCTGGCATGCACATTGACACTCCTTTGCTGACTGGCAGCAGTTGCACATTTGCCAGCCATCCTGTTTTGTTGCTCTAGCTACTGACACAATTATTGCAATTTGAGCATGCAGTCGTTGAATTCAATCTGCGATCGCCATAGCATTTGTGTCGTTCTGTATAACTGAGTTGCATTGGCTTTGAACTTTGATTGCATAGCATACAAGCTATGAGGGCTATGACATGCAAGAGGTGACCTGCAAGCTCACTTGCACCCGTGGCAACACGAGGTGTTGATCATGTTGCGAACGATAGGTTTCCGAACACTGCGGAGCAAAACTTGCTCTTACATAAGTCCTGCGTCTGCTGTTTCAACACGCTGGGCATCGATATGGGAACGTCCGGCACGGACTCCCGAAACGACTGAGACCGCGGCCTCAACTGACTTTATACATCTGAAGGGCTTGGTTTTTCACGGCTACCATGGGGTGCTGCCTGAGGTATGCAGTTTGGGCAGCATGTCACAAACAACAATTGCAGGCAGGCTGAATCTGACTGCACACAACTTACTGCAGGAAAATCTTCTTGGGCAGAAATTTGTTGTTGACGCTACGCTTTTCGTAGACTTGCAAAAGGCTGGCAAAAGCGACAATGTACATGACACCGTCAGCTATGCAGAGGTATATAGGTATGCCAGACTTCTTGCATGCCGCCTGTTGCTGTGTGCACAATGCATTTCAATATTTGTTGAGACAGGCCGTGTGCTTGCAGGCATATCAAAACTGTCATGGAGGGCAGGCCTCACAAACTGCTTGAGTCAGTTGCAGATAGACTTGCCAATGAGATTCTGAATGACTACCACATGGTGCAAGGACTGCAGCTACATCTCAAGAAGCCCCATGTAGCTGTGCCAGGGGTGGTCGAGTCCCTGGGTGAGTGTTGGGCCCGAGTGAGAGCTTGGTTGTAAGCAATGTGCTGACGCTACTTTGCAGCACAAACACAGAACGCACAGCGAAGAGCCATGTTGTGTCTTCACAGGCATTGAAATCACTAGATACAGGATGCAAACATCGTAATAGGTATTGAAAGGCACCACCATCTGCATGGCAGATTGGTAGGCACTGCGCAGATCTTATCTTTGGTAGCTTCAAGAGGCTATGGCAGCTAAGGCTGAGGCAGAACCTGAGGCTTGTTCTGTTCATCACACGGAGTGACTGTTGTCTTGACATATATGAGGGGTCGTTGATGCTTGCTGTTGCTGGTCAAAAGCTATCTTTACTGGGTCTTAGACTCAAGCAGCGATTGTATTAACTGCCTATATGCTGACTCATGTACAACGCAGCAAAATCTCTCAAGTGTTCATGAGGGACTCTTGCAAAGCTGCATGACACAGAAGCTCCTGATTAGGAATCGCAATGTTTTTGTTCAAGAAGAACAGCTTTTACAACCAATCAATCAATCAATAAATATATTTAATGTCCTGGGGGCCAACTGGAACCCAACAGACAAAAAGTTTCAGTTCAGTGAATTTATACAGTCAAAATTTGCTTCCTACATGCAAAGCATTCCCTAAGGAAACCACCACATGCATTTGGTCTTCGGATTCATACCTAAGAAAAGACATGAAGTCTGCAACAGTGCTGCAAGAGGTCCAAATGCTGTGACCTGATATGGCTGTACGCTGGGCAGTCAAACACAGAGTGGTTTCTGGCCTGGGCTTGCAATGGTGGCTTGCTAGCACCATTAACCATGCCCTTTTACTTTGCAGTTTGGAAGGGTGCGAAGTGCGAAGTACAAGCTTCTGTCGCATGGCCAGAACGGGCAAATGGTAGCTCCGGAAGCCCAGGCTTGTTCAGCAACTACATAATTTGGCTCTGTCACTCTTCCTCTCACAGACAGGTGCCAGCCGGAATACCAAAGTGCTAAGTGCGAAGTACAAGCTTCTGTCGCATGGCAAGAACGGGCAAATGGTAGCTCCGGAAGCCCAGGCTTGTTCAGCAACTACATAATTCGGCTCTGTCTCTCTTCCTCTCACAGCCGGAATACCAATGACTCTCTCCAGAATCTTATAGCTGCTAGGGGACGTCACAACTCTGCGAGTAGTGTAGTCACGCGCTATTGTGCGCTATCCTAGTTGACTCCAGTTGCAGCGGTAGAGTCCTCTAGTAGATCGCGCAGCCACTGGCCAACACGTCCTGCGGTCCACTTATTCTCATATCTCAACAGCCTTGTAGATCATAGGGAGCTGTTAAAGACACTAATTCCCTGACTGGGTGTTGTGCTGTGCCAAGGTTCAAGGTTCAGAATCAGGATAATACAACAATCAAGGAGCAACTAGACAAGGTCTGCATGGGTGGCAGGACTCAAGATGTAGAAGGGTTTTGCTGTGACTGCACACTACTCGCAAGACCTACCTGAAGGAGAGTATGTCATCAAACAGCCAGCAGCAGGTGGGCTAATTGCTGCTGCAGTCCTCGCAATGGTCACCCCTGGTCATTGTGGAACAACTGTCGCAGCTGCAGTCTGCTGTTGACCTCTTGTAGACCCTTAGACTTGTCTCGGAAACTGCTGTCTGCACCTCTGAATACTGTCAGCATGCATATATGATGGACAGTGCACTGAAGATAACAGAAGCCCAGCAAGCAGCATAGCACCTTGGGGAAGCATCAAGGAACTGCTTACTTTGATGAAGCTGGGACTTGTGAAGACTTTCTTGTATCACCAATTTGCAATGATCAGCTTGTAATGCTGGTACATTCATGCTGTGGCTTGAGGTTTTGCTGATTACCATATTGCTTCTCTGAGCATGCACTGCGTCTTAAACACGCATTTGCTGTCTGATCACGGCCTTATGACATTTGCAATACGGCATTTCCTGGCCTGTATTGCATTGCACATGTAGCAGCTGGATGTGGCCTCAGCATTACTCTGCGTCTGCTTTTGTCATATACAACAGTCTGACTTGCAGGCTTTGAGTGTACAGTTGTGACACACAATAGTAGATTTGAAACTTGGTGGCATACACCTGGTCTGCAATGTGACCTGTTGCAAACATGGCAGAGCTCACCATTGATCAGCTTGTGTTGAGCAACAGTTGGTTTAGTTTCTGCACTTGCATGCCAGCCTGTCGGTTTTAGCAGGGCAGGCTCTCAGCCTTGCCACTCAAATTTGCAACGTACCCAGCTGCTCCCATCTTTGGACAGCCCAGTGCTATCTGCAAGTTCTCACAGCTTGTAGCTCTTTGTTACAGGCAGGCAGAAGGGAGCAAGGGGACTTGATAGCTGAGTTGGAAAAGGTGACTGCGGCCTTGCAGGACACCATGACTCTTGCACGTCTATTGTTAAGAGACCAACTCAGGCCAGTTTCCAGCTCAGCAAGCACTATGCGGCCTGAAGAGTATCGGCGTGCCGCTATTGAGTACTACTATGGGAGCCATACAGAATTGAGCAAAATCAGGTGCATGGTAACTGGGGAAGAGGTTGATTTCAATCAAATCACTGCGGGACATATATACAGACAAGGTTGGCCGACTGGAATACTGGTAAGCACCTTGGCATCGATTTTCACAAGATTTGCCACACACCATGCAAGCTGCTCAACCCAAATCTGAGCTTCTTGTCGCCTCCTTTGTGGTGGCATTGCAATTAAAGTCTGGCCTGCGGTAAAGGCTAGGTTGCTGAGTGACCATGCAGCCCCTTTTTTGACATGTCATCTTGTTACCTCTTGATCAAGTTTTTCTGCCTGTCAATAATGTCCAGAAGTGCAATAGAATGCCGATTGCTGCTATTTACATGCTTGCCCTGCTTGTGCTGTAGAAGGCTATGGGTTATAGGCTGCATGATCCGTGCAACATCATATTGATGCAAAAGGAGCTTGAGAGGCGCTTTGATAAATGGGAGTGGACCATCATTCCAGAAGGACTCGATGTCTTTCGGGTAACTGTTGTATGCTGCTGGCTTGCAAAATGTTGGCTTGTGCAATGTGTGAGCTGCCTGAAAAGCTGCTAAAGCCATGACTTGACATGCAGAGCATCTGTGAGCAGCAGCTCAGGTTTGAGAGTTGACTTGTTGCAACCGCAATTTCTAGTGAGTAACTTTGACACTCCAGTACATTGAATGAAGCAATAGTTGCTGCCTTGTCTACTCTTACCTTGACACTGTCACCAAACTGGTTATGGATTAAGCAGCAGTTGCAGCATAGATCTGCAATCGAGCCTCACTTCATGAGCACACCACCAATACAAAACAAATCTTTATTATTACTGTTTACAGGTTCACGTGCTTACAGGTTCACGTGCTTAACCCACGACTTTTGGATCCCAAAGGCCGTGAACAATATATCACTGGTCATGCTGGGAAGGGCACACAGTGGAAAGATATTGACAAGACGCAGTTGCATCTCCCACCGGTGGCACGCCCTGCACGCAGAATCTGTGCCTGGCATGCAAATTTGGCAATCCAGGAAGCAGACAGCAGAGGATGGTTTGATGAGGAGCATGAAGCAGCAAAGGTGTCAGAGGCATCTTGGGAATCACCAGCGTTTGATCAGCAGCTGATGAACAAATTTTTGAACGACACAAGCACGGCTGACGTGTTTTAGTCAAATGGCCATGAAGCTGTTTGACTGTCAAGCTTTCGACTTCATGCATTGCCTCCTGTTGAGTTGTCCTTGTCGGTGCCGCATAGGACTGTGCAGGCATCAGCGACTGCTCATATGGAGCAGTGTTTGCAGTAAGCTCTTGCAACTTCAGATAGACCATCACATAGGATCTCACAGTTGTACACCTGCTATGCAGCAATAAAGGCTGTTTATTCTGCTGATATAGGTATAACCACTAACACAACCTCCGATTTCAGCTCTACATGCGTCGTGCTTAGGCTTGTGGCCGGCCGTCAGAACTGTCAGCCTCGACCTGGCAGCCAGCAGCAGACGCTACGATTGTTACTCAGCAGCTTTCGAATACACCATTTGTTCATGACTGTAAATATAGCCTCCGGATGCATTTTAATGCATAGCGCAGCCTAACACAACCTTTGCTTGACTGCATGCTGTATCTGACACAATATTTCTATGATCCAGGCAATTTACCAAGCCCTGCACTTCGTAACGCCAGCAGCTGGTCCAGGCAGCACTTACATCGATTGTGGTGTCCCGGAGGGGCGGACGCCGCTGAAATGACATCACACGAAGTCACAATCTGTTGCCGGTGTGTCCGTAGCTTGCAAGCCTTCATGAAGCCGCTGCTTGTCAACCACCCGATTCACCCCAGCTGCAAGCTGCAGCTCGACTGACTCAAGACCATGTGCAGATAATTCAAGCACATTACGCTGAGCATCAGGGTCTGTGGCGATGGCAAAGGGATCTATGTGTATCAAGGCAGGCAATGGAAAGGTCACTGCTGCGCAGATGATCGACTCTAGTGCGCTGCTGCAAAGCGGACAGGTAGAGGCTGCCCAGCAAAGGCTAGCGAAAGATGGGTACCTACTGCTGCGAGGTTACCTCCCTACTGCAAGGGTGTCTGAAGTGAGTCCTCTGTCTGCTGTCTGCCAAATCAATTTTGCATGCATACAGTCTGCTTCAAGCACTTTCTTAGAGTCTTATGTTCTGCTTCAGGCACGCGCCCATCTATTACAGGAGCTATGCAAATGGAAGCCACACAGCTGCACAAGTGAGGTGCTCCATCTGACTTGACCTGCAAGGATCTGACTCGCCGCTGTTGCTCGAGTTTCCCATGTGCTTTGCACATGAAGACATGGAATCCTCATGCTGCTGCCTTGTCCAGAGGCTTGTGTTTGTGTAGGGAACAGGTGTTGCTGGGGTACGTGGTCTTGGAATGCTGCAGAGGCAGGACCTAGCAGCTGCAACTTCAGTGCAGCATGTCCTAGAGGCGCCACAGTTGTTCCATCTAATGGAATGCCTGCTACAGGTTTGCTGCAGTTTGCAGAGACCAACAGACAGCCTGACAGTTCATTAGCACTGCAAAAAAATTTGATCAAAAGCTTTTGTTTGAGTCAGCCGTACATGCATCTGCATTCGTCCTGTTGTCTGCAGGTGCCAGATGTCATAACTACAGGCTACAAATGGTTACGTGCTGTTTGTAAGGGAGAGTTTACAGGAGTACACACAGACAAGGTCTTCCTGGGGCGTGGCTCCTCCCGTGTCCTCACAGCGTGGGTGCCTCTTGGACAGGTGATGCACCCCAATAGCTGTAAATCTTATGTGTATCAAAGTTCGCTGGCAGATGACGTAGTTGAGCATGATCTAAAACATCTCCCCAATGTAGAAACGAGGATTTCACTGTCCCAAGGCGTTCCTGAGCTTGAATTTCACCATAGAACAGACGTTGCTGGAAAAACATAGGCGTTTCTGGATTGAAAAGAGCTACAACAACCATCAAGGTGCACTGTATCACACTGGTGGATGTGAGAGCCGTCTCTCCATGCTGTCAAAGCAAATTGAACATGTATGGTATTTGTGTCCATCTGGCTGCTGCACAACCAGCAAGGAGCAAAGAGCATGATTCTGAGCTCATCAACGCGCATGACAGTGAACGCAAGTGTCACATGTGACTGTTTGTATGTGCTGTGCAGCAATGTTGCATGTGCTTGCAGGTGAACATTGAAGATGGGGCGATGATGGTCTGCCGCGGATCACACCGCATGCGCTCTTTTGCCAAGCTTAAGGCTGGCTATGGCCAGACCCAGGTGCAAACACTGAGATTCATGCTTTGACTGGAGCTCATCATAATCCCATGTGATGGTCACTCACACTGCTGTGCGCATCCCATTGGAAAATCCATGTGTTATCCTCAGGATTGACCAGCATTGCATGACAAACAGATAAATGCAGCACATGTTGCTATTCTTATTTGGGATGACATCAGAATGAACATGACTGTGGCTGCAGGTTGGCAAAGATGGCACACAAAGTGGTTGGTACTCAGACAATGGGGCTGACCTGGCACACATGATCAGCCCACATGCTGTTGACTGGAGGAGCACAGACTTTCAGCCTGGTGACATTGTAGTGCTTGGTGAGACACTCTTGTGCTTAGCGAAACACTACTGCGCTGTACCTCTTCAGAAGACACATGCGTGCAATGACTGCATTGCACAGCCAATACCGTCATGACAAATCAGCTGCAAGCGTTGTTACGCAAATTCATGGGTACTCATATGTGCAAAAAGTCACTATGCCACTGCTGCATAGACCTGCAAACATCCTGGGTGCCCAGACATGCTTAAATTCATTATTGCATCATGACACACTTGCATCATTGCAGGTATGGAGGTGGTGCATATGACAGCATGCAATGTCAGCGGGCAGATACGCTTGTCTTGTGATACCAGATGGCAGCCAGCTGAAGATGCACGTGACCCGCGCTTGACTGTCTGGCACAATAAATCCTAATCGGTAGCACAGTTCACTCTGTTTACAGGTGGCACATGGCACCAGTCACATGGCATCATCACATGGCCCAAAGATCCTCAGAGCATAGTAGCTATCAGCAATGAACACCTGCCCTATGACGCAACACATGATGCCAATACACAGCCAATGAATCAGTCCCATGACAAGAGCATATGTGGGCCCAGCAATTGGTTGCCTAGACCAGCTTTAGACAAGTACCTGTCCACTGCATATATCATCGCACTTGTGTCCTCGTTGGACAATATGCGGATGTTGTGCACAATCCCAAACAGGGGGATGCACTGTGTTGCATTGCAATTGCTGCCTGTTACTAGCTTGTGCAGAGGCAGCATTGAATTGATCAGCTTGCTTCATCTCCCAATAGCACCTGGCTTATGCAGGTCTAAGTTTTGGAATTCAATGTTACTGCAGGTCCAAGTTTTGAAATTCAATGTTATTGCAATGTGAGCAATATTATTCATTGAGCTGCATGCAATAGCTGGTTCGTTCAAGGGCATACAGCCTCCTTTACATCGCAGGGTTCTCAGTGGAGTGCCATCTGCAATGCGTGTCATGACTTGCATATTCATTTTTGGCCTCTGAGCAGGCTACTCTTTACTCAGAACAGTAATGGCCCCACCGACTGCATGGTATATGTACCAGACTCCTGCTGCTTTGTCTCGTGTTTTGGGCTTCTCTGCTCTTTTCAGCTTCAACTGCACAGCAGCACAGTATCTCTGTACACATCTACAAACAACTTATTATGGGGCAGGAGCTAAAAGTGCCAGCGTGTCCAGGTGCTCATTATTCACCCTGTTACACAAGCACAGGCTTTTGTAATCCAAGCACAGGCTTTTGTAATCTACTGCATCAAAAGCAGACCAGCTGTAGCAGTCTGACAGCATTGTGCTGAGCAGCATTATAGACTACATGTATCATAGCATGCTTATAAACTTTCGGATTGTCTGCATGTCACAGCAACAGGGCACCAGGCAAGCGGGGGTTGTCGGCAGCAGCTGACCAGCTCTGAGCAGCGTTGCATATAATGTTGTACATGACTAGCATGGTCATGCTCGGCTGAAAACAGTCATTAGCTCGAAACTCAATAATAGCACATGATAAGCTTGGACTAATGTGTCAAAGTACTCATGAACACAAGCAACATAGTGTATACCTGCAAGGCGAAGGTGTCAGTTGCCAACAGTCCAACAGTGAGCCACACCACAGCAGGCAGCTCTGCAGCTCCATCCCTGGTTGATGGGGCTGGCAGCTCAAGTAGTGCCTCTGCAGTTCTGCCTCCAAACTTGACCACTATCTTGCCGTTGGCAGGGAAAGCTCTGCCAGTTTCTGCCTCTACTGCCTGCATACACTGCAGTGTTGCAAAAAGGTGCAAGGAACACATGCAGGAAAAGAGGAAGCATGCAGGATGCAGGAAGGGAGTCAGACAATCAAGCAGAACTCGGAGAGGTGAGCCAGAGGGTGCAATCGAGAATCAAAAGGTATTGTGTGTGAGTGTCAATAATCCAGCATTCTTGTATTTGGTCTGCAGAACACGTACAAGGAGCTAGTACATAGCACCCTAGGTGAAGACAAGTGCTGAATAAATGAATGAATGGATGAGCAGATGAATGAATGATGAATGATGAATGATGAATGATGAATGATGAATGATGAATGATGAATGATGAATGATGAATGCATGCAGTGCACACATTGGTACTGGCAAACAACACTCAAAGCTGTAACACCTGCCTAAGACAGTGACATTATCTGGCA
>JAABUO010002165.1_pt1 | contig 24362 bp, 24 predicted proteins | sample 5559291 | NCBI WGS metagenome assembly JAABUO01 (sample SAMN10711878, study PRJNA513372) | rock metagenome | isolation source: Antarctica rocks | place: Antarctica: Victoria Land, Finger Mt sud
CCCGCCACACAAAAAACCTACCCCTGTAAGGGGGAATGAGGGGGAGTTACGGCGCCACCGGCGTGGGGGTGGGCGCGGGGTTGACGTCGACGACGAAGCTCGTGTGCAGCAGGCGACGGTGGTAGCCTACGGTCGCGAAGACGCGGTAGATGCTGGGCTGATCGAACTGGCCTGTGAACGAGAGCGCGCCATCGGCGATGTGTCCGTGCGCGATCTGCCGCGCGTCGGGGCGCAGATGGACGAAGTGGGAGGTGTCCATGGAGACGGCGACGGCGTCGCCGGGCGAGCGGCCGATCGGCTCAAGGTCGAGGACGGGCCTGTTATGGCGCAGGAAGACGAGCGAGATCGTGCTGGGCGCGCCCGTGGTGACCGTGTGGGCGGGCGCGCCCAGCACGACGGTGAGCCCGTCGAGGTTCTGGCTGCGCGCTGCCTCCTGCCCGCGCAGGTTCGCCGACCGCGTCGGGCACTCATGGTCGCGCCCGTAGCGCAGCGCGCAGCGGTCGAGCGGGAGGGGGATACGGTAGAAGGTGTTCGGGTCGTCCATGGCGCGGATTTCGACGAAGACGACGTAGTCGTCTTCTCCCGGAAAGCTGTAGCGCACCTTGTAGCTGCCGTCCTCCCGCCCGTGGGCGTCCCTGTAGCGGCACGCGGTTGTGCGGTCGAGGTAGGTGAGGGTCGTGTCCGTGATCGTGATATCGAGGCAGGGGCCCTGCGCTGGCTGCATGCGCATGACCGTGTGGGCAGAGAGGACGTTGCGGGGCGTGAAGCGCAGACCGTAGTAGTGGTTGGGCACGACGGTGAGCGGCCCCATCGTGACTTTCATGTGTACTTGGTCGGGCGGCCGCGGGATCCAGGAGACCGTAACCGCCAGCACCGCTAGCAGCGCCAGGAAGAACGTGCCTGGTACGATGAAAGAGTCGACCTTGTTCATACTCTCGCAAGTGTAGCGCGCAACCGGCCAAAAGGGGAGAGATCATGCGCCTTGTTCGTTTTGCCCTCGCACTGCTTGTCTGTGCCGTGTTCCTCTCACCCGTCTCACCTGTCTCACCCGTCCCCGCTACGCGAGCCGTGACCGGGGTGGGGGAGGCCCAAGGGCAGGCGCAGGTCGTGGCGGTTGTCGGCGGTCAACCGGACGATATCACGATCGACGCGCGCGGCCGATTGGTGTGGGGTGACCTGCAACGCGGCGCGGTGTACCGCCTCGACAGGGGCAAGATCACGACGGCGCTAGCGGGGATTGGGCTTCCCGAGGGTATCGTGGCGCTGCCGGATGGCGGGCTCATCGTGGCGGAGCAGGGGCGTGACCGTATCCTGCGCGCCGACGCCCGTGGCCGGACGACGGTCATACGGCAGCTTGTCCCCGTGCCGGGGCAGGAAGGAGTCGACGGACTCGGCCGCGACCCCCGTTCGGGCGACCTGTTCGTGCCCGACGCGCCGCGCGGCGTGGTGTTGCGCCTGAGCGTGGATGGGCGGCGGCCGCGTGTGATCGCACGCGGCCTGGGCCGGCCCGTCGCGGCGGCGCTCGACGGGCGCGGCGACGTGTTGGCGCCGGACGAGACGCTCGGCGCGCTCGTCGCGATAGCTCCCGATGGCGCTCTCTCGCGCCTGGGCGCGCTTCCCACCCCCGACGACGTCTCCGTCGACCGCCATGGACGCGCGTGGGTGACGACGCTCGGCGACGGTGGGCTGTGGGTCGTCGATCCGGGGAGCGCGCCGCGACGGGTTCTCGTGGGGCTGGCCAACCCGCAAGGGCTTACCCTCGACTCGTGCGGCGACCCCGTGTTCGTCGAGCAGAACCGCGCCCGCATTGACCGCCTCCTCCTCACCCCCGCCTTGGCCCGTTGCGCGTTCTAGTAGTCCGTCAGTCTTGGTCTAAGCAGGTGGACAGGCGGTCCCAGTGATAACTGCTCAGAGTTCGCCTGACAGGCTATTAGTCCCGCGTCACGCGGCCTTTGAACGGTCCGTGGTGGCTATTGAGCGTTGCGCCACTGTCAAGACTAGGGACGCTCTCTGGGGCTGGCTACTCTATGTGCCCCGTCGCCGCATGTGTCCCCCCGTCGCCGTATGTGCCCCGCAGCCGCGCTCATCGCACGATGCGCGCCGTAGTGGGATACTACATGTACGGTATGTACGGTATGTACGGTATGTACGGTATGTACGGTACGTACGGTACACATGCCCCATAGCCTAGAGGATTCGAGCGTGTCTTTATCGCCTGCCTGTTCCTGCCGTTCAACCATGGTCGGCGTCGTTTGTCCGGCGGCCGTCGTGGCCGCGGTCGGCGCGGCCGTCATCCCAGGGATACGAGTATGAGCGCCCGTCCTTATGCGATGCCGCCGCGGGCGCGGTCGGCGCGGGGACAGCGGCGGGGCGGCCGCGGCCCCTTGTGGCTGGCGCTGCTCGCGCTCGTCGTGCTGCTCGCGCTCGCGACGCCGGGACTCGTCGGGATGCTCGTCTCGTACTGGTGGTTCAACGAGCTTGGCTATAGCCGGGTCTACACGACCGGGCTCGCGGCCGGCGTGTTGCTGGGTTTGGCGGGGACCGTGGTGTCCTTCCTGATCCTGAAAGGCCTGTCGCTCTTCGTGACACGCGTCGCGCGCGCGCAGGGCCGCGCACAGGGGTACCACGGCGTCGTACGGCTGGGCGCGAACGGCGCGATCTTGCTGTTAGCCGTGCTGCTCGGTCTTGGGCTTTCCGGCGAGTGGCAGCGTGTCCTCTTCGCCCTTCATCAGGTCCCCTTCGGCGTGCGCGACCCCGTTTTCAACCACGACGTCGCCTTCTATGTTTTTACCGTGCCGTTGTTGCAAGACCTCTTGGGCTGGCTAGGGGCCGTGCTGTTCCTGGGGCTAGTCATCGGGCTTGTCCTCCTCTACGCGCTCGACATCGGCGGCCGCGTCAGCGCCACGCTCGATCCCTACAGGCGCAACGGGCAGGTCGTGGGCGCCCCGCAATTCGACGTGCGCTGGCTGCGTCCCTACCTCATGTTCGTCTCGTTCTGGCTGGCCCTGCTGGCCCTGCTCGTGGCGGGCTCGAACTGGCTCATCCGCTACGCCTCGCTCGTCTCGCCGGGGAACGGCTTCCAGGGCGCGAGCTACGTCGACCTGCACGCGGGGATCCCCGCGTGGACGATCCTGACCGTCGTCGCGCTGCTGGCCGCCGTCGCGTTGCTGGTCAACGCGTTCACGTGGCGGCGCTGGCCTGTCGTGGGCGCGGCCATCGCCGCCTGGCTCGTCGTCTGGATCCTCCTCGTCGTGCTCTATCCGGCGATCGTGCAGGGACTCAAGGTCAATCCCGCTCCGCTCGCGGCGGAGTCGCCGCAGATCGCGCACAACATCGCCGCGACCCGCGCCGCCTACGGGCTGGCGGGCGTCACGTCCTCGGACTTCCCGGCTAACCCCATCTCGCCCGCGCAGATTGCCGCCGCGCGCACGAGCGTCGACTCGCTGCGTGTGCTCGACCCCACCCAGTTTCAGGACGCGGCGCAACAGCAGCAGGCCATCCGTCCCGGCTACGACTTCAGCACGGTCGGGCTCGACCGCTATCGTGTGGGCGGCCGCCTGCAGCAGGTTCTCATCGCGCCACGTGAACTCAATCAGAGCCAGCTGCCCGGCACGGCGCAGACCTGGCAGAACCTCAACTTCACGTTCACACATGGCTATGGCCTCGTCGTGGCCCCGGTCAACAGCGTGGCCCCCGACGGCTCGCCGAACTATCTCATTCGGGATATCCCGCCGCGCCTGACGTCTCCCGCGGTCGGGCTCCCGGCGGTGACGCGGCCGCAGATCTACTACGGCCTGGACACGGGTGCCTCGGTCTTCGTGAAGACCGGCGCGCGCGAGTTCGACTACAGCACGGGCTATGGGACGTCGTACAGCCTCTACTCAGGCAGCGCCGGGATCCCCATCGGCGGGTTCCTGCACCGTCTGGCCTGGGTCGTCTACTTCGCCTCGCCGGTGCAGATCGGCACGACGAGCTACCTGACCCCGGATTCACGCGTGCTGCTGCACCGCAACATCGTCGACCGCTTGAACACGCTGGCCCCGTTCTTCACCTACGACGGCGACCCCTATATGGCGCTCGGCGCGGACGGCCATCCCATGTGGATCGTCGACGGGTACACCACGAGCGCGAACTACCCCTACGCGGAGCCGTATGGGGGGCAGACCGTCGGCTCGCTCGCCGGTATCTCCTACATACGCAACGCGGTCAAGGTCACGATCGATCCCTATAACGGGACCGTTCGCTTCTACGTCGCCGATCCGTCCGACCCGTTGGCGCGCACCATCGGCGCCGCCTTCCCCGGCCTGCTGCGCCCTCTAACCGCCATGCCGGCCGACCTGCGCGCGCACATCCGCTATCCCGAGGACCTCTTCAACGTGCAGACCGACGAGTTCGCGCGCTACCACCAGACCGACGCGCAGGCGTGGTACAACAACGAGGACCAGTGGGCTATCCCCAACGACGCCAGCAACAACAACGCCCCCTTCGCGCCCTACTATGCCGTGACGCGTCTGCCGGGCGGCGCCGGCGATGAATTCGTGCTGGCCCGTCCGTACAACCCGCTCAACAAGAACAACACCGTATCGCTTCTGGTTGGGCGCTCCGACCTCCCGCACTACGGCCAGCTTGTGGTGTACCGCTTCCCTCAAGGGCAGCAGATCCTGGGACCGCAGCAACTCGACGCCAACGTCAATCAAAAGCCCGACTTCAGCCAGGACCTGTCGCTGTGGAACCAGCAGGGGTCGCGCGTCAAGTTCGGCAACATCATCATCGTGCCGGTAGGCCAGGGCCTGCTCTACCTCCAGCCGCTGTACTTGCAGGCCGAGAGTTCGCGCATACCGCAACTCCGGCGTGTCATCGCGTATGCCAACGGCCAGCTCGTGTGGGGCGACTCGCTCGCCAACGCGCTGGGCCAAATCTTCGGCAACGCCGCGCCCCCGCGCCCGGCGTCTGGCGCCACGACCACGAGTCCCGGCGCCGGGACGATCGGCTCGTCGCCTGGCATCAGCGGCACGCTTCCCGGCGCCGGCATCACGGGCACGACGCCCCTAGCGGGAACGGCGCGCGCCGTGCTCCAACGAGTGCAAACGCTCCTCTTGCAGGCGCAGGCGGCCTACGGGCGGGGCGACTACGCCACCTATGCCAAGGACCAGTCGGCGGCTTACCAATTGCTGCGCACGGCGCTGGGCCAGCGCTAACCATGCCGCCTTTGCCTGGTATCGCGATCGGCCACTGGCACGACCCCGTGGGGCTGACCGGCTGCACCGTCCTGCTCCCGATGGCGGGCGCGATGCGCGCGGGGGTCGCGGTACGTGGTGGCGCGCCGGGGACGCGCGAGACCGACCTGCTCGCGCCGACGGCGACGGTGCGGGAGATTCATGCGCTGCTGCTGACGGGAGGCAGCGCCTTTGGGCTCGACGCCGCGGGCGGGGTTATGGCGTACCTGCGCGAGCGCGGCGTCGGATTCGACGCGCGCGTGGCGCGCGTCCCCATCGTGCCCGCCGCCGTCATCTTCGACCTCGACCTCGGCTCGGCCGCGGCGTTCCCCACCGCGGAAGCGGGACGCGCGGCCTGCGCCGCCGCCTCCCCCGATGAGGCGCGCGAGGGGACGGTCGGCGCCGGCTACGGCGCCTGCGTGGGCCGCGTCCTCGGTCCCGACAACCGCGCCAAGGGAGGGCTCGGGCTTGCGACGGGCGCGCTGGAGGGTGGGGCGACGGTCGGGGCGCTGGCGGTCGTCAACGCCGTGGGCGATGTGCTCGACGAGCGGGGCGCGACTGTCGCCGGGACGCGCGGCGAGGACGGTTTCGCCGGCTCGGCGACCCTGATGCGGCGGGCGTCTCCGACAGCGGCGGCGCCGCTCCCACTCACGAACACGACGCTCGTGGCCGTGGCGACCGATGCGCGGCTCGACAAGACCGCTCTGTGCCTCCTGGCCGGCCTCGCGCACGACGGCCTGGCTCGCGCCATCAGCCCTGTCCACACGGCCTACGACGGCGACAGTGTCTTTGCCCTCTCCACGGGCGACCGCGACGCTTCGCCCGACGCGCTCGGCGTCCTCGCGGTCGACCTCGTCGCGACGGCGATCCGCCGCGCCGTGCTCAACGCGACCGGGGTTGGGGGCATCCCCGCCGCACAGGACCTGACGTCGGCGACACGTCCCTGAAGGCGCCCCAACTCAATTGTACGGGATGTTTATCGCTGGCCTCATGACGCGGTCGTATACTTGAATAAGGCGAGATGCGCGACAAGACGGGATCGCGCCGTAGCGCAAGAATATCCCGATTAAGTTGGAGACGACCCTGGCGGCGTCGACGACGCAAGAGGAACTGACGACGCTCTTGGATCGCGCCCTGGCCGCGTCGGATGTGACCAACCTCTTACCTGGCGTCTAGAGAAGGATATGTGATGGATCAGATGTGTCTATTGGCGGTGTTCGCGCATCCTGACGACGAGGCTTTTGGTGTCGCGGGCGTGATGCGTAAGTGCGCCGACGAAGGGATCAAGACGGCGCTCGTGTGCGCCACGCGCGGCGAAGAGGGCGAGATCAGCGACCCTGCTCTGGCGAGCCCCGAGACGCTGGGGCGGGTGCGCGAGGGTGAGTTGCGCACGGCGGGCCGCATCATGGGGATTGAGGACATCAGCTTTCTCGACTATCGCGACGGCACATTGGCGCGGGCCGACGAGGTCGAGGCGGTGGGTCGTATCGTCCATCAGATCCGCCGCCTGCGCCCGCAGGTTGTGGTGACGTTCGACGCCAGCGGGGGCTACGGCCACGTCGACCACATGGCGATCCACCGGCTGACGCTCTCGGCCTTCCCCAAGGCGGGCGACCCGACATGCTACCCCGAGCAACTCGCGAACGGGCCGGACGGCTTGCGTCCCTATGCGCCCCAGAAGCAGTACATCACGGCCAACCCGCGTAGCGCGATGCGCAAGATGCGCGAGGAGTTGTTGGCGCAAGGGATCGACTTCAGGCCGGGCGGAAACGCCGCGACGATCTCGATCGAGCAGATGGGAACCCCGGACGATGAGATCACGACGACCGTTCCTCTCGACGTCCGTGAGTTCAATGCCAAGATGGACGCGATGCAGGCGCACAAGACACAGATGAGTCCTGACGCCCCGTTCAACAGGATACCGCGCGCGGAACTGCGCGGCTGGCTGGGGACCGAGCGTTTCGTCCGCCTCGTCCCGCTCGGCGGCCCCGGCGACGGGAGCGAGCACGACCTGTTCGCCGGCGTGACGGCATAGCGCGCGCCGCCGGCCCGCGACCGGCGGCGCTCCGGGCGCGTCGTCGACCAGCAGAGTTCAGATATAACGGGCGCATAGGCGCATACCGGCACGGAAAGACACGCCAGTGTCCGTGGTTCGCCAGGCGGCTCTCGTCGCGGACGATTGTGATGATGGGAGGCGTGTGAGTACGGACAACACAACTGTGATGGTGGGAGGCACGTGAGTACGGACAATACAACGTGGGGCCGCTGCGACCCTCACATGCACACGACGCGCAGCGATGGGATGTCCAGCCCGCGCGAGGTCGTCGAGATCGCGGTGGCGCGGGGGCTCGACGTCATCGCGATCACGGATCACGACAGCGTACAGGGCGCGCTGGAGGCGCGCGAGCTCGTGGCGCGCGACGGCTACCCGCTCGGGGTCATCGTCGGCAGTGAGGTGACGACCGCGCGCGGCGTACACCTGCTGGCGCTCTTCATCGAGGAGCCGCTGCCCATGTTGAGGTCGATGTCCGCCACGATCGAGGAGATCGACCGGCGCGGCGGCGTCGCCCTGGCCCCACATCCCCTGAGCGCGCTTACTCCAAGCATGGGCCGGCGTATGATCGAGGGTCTGCTGGCTGCGGGCTTGCCCCTCGCGGCGGTGGAGACGGTCAACCCGAGCCCGGCAGGGCGGCCCGCCGCGCGCGTGCGGGAGCTCAACCGGCGCTGGGGGCTGGCCGAATTCGGCGGGAGCGACGGCCACTTCCCCGCCCACATCGCGGCGGCCTATACGCTCTTCCCGGGGCGGAGCGCGGCCGACTTCCGTCGCGCCCTCTTGGGGCGCGCGACCGTGGCTCGCGCCAGCGACGAACCGGTCGCCCGCGTCCCCCTACGCGACTACGCGCGTCAGAGCGGCCGCTCGATGGTGGTCAACCCCATCCAAAAGGTGATGCGTAAAATCAGCGGGTAGCGACGCGCGCTGTCCGCTGTCCCCTCAACTTAGATACTCCCGCGCGCCGACGTTCTGGAGCGTGTCCGCCGCGCGAAGGCGCGCGTGATCGCCGCGCGGGCCGGTCGCTCGATCGCGCGCAAGGTGATGAGCGACGCGCCCAGCGCGATGCACAGGAAGACCGGGAAATAGAGCCCTATCGACCTGACGCTCCCGGTTAGCGGGAGCCGCGGCGCCAGGTGGTCCATCCAATTCCAGATTGGCTGGTGCAACAGATAGAGGGCGTAACTCGCCTCGCCCAGGATCAGCAGGGGCGGCAGTGAAAAGAACGCGGCGATCGGGCCTTCGTTGTAGGCCACGGTGTAGATCAGCGCCGCGAACAGGGGCGTGAGCAGGAGATCGGCGACGAGTTGGACCGTCGGTACAATGCCCGTGGCGAGCAGGCCGACGATCGCGATCGTGGCGAGCGTCGATAGGGGGCCAGGACTCAAAAAGCGCGCTAATCGCGCTCGCGCGCGCGGCATGTCGGAGCGCCGCCGCGCGAACAGGCCGCCGAGCGCGACCCCGACCACAAATTCGGGGAGATGGACCAGCGGGTTCAGCGTGAGCGTATTGAGCAACACCGTGCGAGGCATCGTCAGGGGGTTTTCGCCCCCGGGGTTGACGACGCAATACAAGGCGATGATGAGCGCGTAGGCGACGAGGGCGAACGTCATGACGCCGTAGAGGCCGCGACGCCCCAGACGCCCAATCGGCACGGCGACGAAGGGGAACAGCAGGTAGAAGAACGCCTCGACCGACAGAGACCAACTCGGCCCGTTCCAGGTCCACTGCGCGCACGGAACCCACGATTGTAGGAGCAGCGGTGTCGTGATCTTGGAGATGATGGGATGGTTTGTCGTGCAGCCCCCGTTCGGCCCCGACCAGTACACCATGGGAACGGCGGCCACCACGAGCGCGAACAGGTAAACCGGGTAGATGCGCGCGAAACGCGCGATCCAGACGGCGCGGCGGTCGACCGCCGCGCCTTCTGGATCGCGTCTTTGCTTGTCGACGTAGGCGTACGTCAGGATGAAGCCCGACAGGATAAAAAAGAAGGGGACGCCGACGAAACCGCGGGCGACGAGGTTGGCAAGTCCGTGCCGCAGCGCGGGCCCCGGCCCGGCGCCCGCGGCCGTGTCGACGTGGAAGGTGTGCAGCAACACGACCAACAGGGCGGCCGCGAAGCGCAGCCCCGTAAGCGGCTTGATGAGCCCCTTACTCTTAGCTGTCACAGCTGTCACTGTCGCCGTCTCGCCGCGTCGGGTCGGACTCGCGGTGGATTCGACGGATCGCGCTCCGTCAAGCCCGTAGGCGTCTCGTCGCACGAGCTATTTTATCCTTGTAGCAAGCAGGACCTGACCAACGGCGGCGCTCGCCGCGAGGCCCGCGATAGCGTACCTGCCCAGGCGCGGGCGCGAACCCTGAACGATGGAGCGTACAGTGAGGGCGGCGTCCGCGGCGTCCGAGATCGCGCCTATCTGGAGCCAATGTCGGAGCGGTTGGCCGGCGCGCAGCGCCAGCAGCGTCCCGAGGCCGATCGCGGCGTCGCGCGCGCCCAGCCCGCGCGCGAGCATGACGGCGTCGGGTCGATCCACCGTGTCTCCCGTCCAGAATCCGGCGACAGCGCGCGGCGTGACGACGAAGGTGAGGCCGAGCGCGACGCGGCCGAGCGCGATGGCGCGCACGAGAATGGCATCGTCCACGAGAAACCTCCGGTTATGGATCAGGAAAATAGAGGGAACACTGAGGGGGGCGCGGCGCGCGGACGCGCCCTGCCTTTTCACTGTACCAATGCCGCGCGTTCGTGTGTAGGGCCATAGACAGCGCGACAGCGCGACAGCGCTATGTCCCGAGGTGGCGAGAACGACCGTAACGAATACGGACCCGTTCCCGCGTCAGTGGTGGTGGCGCGGGTCTTGCAATCGTCATATAGTGCGCTGGCCGCATAGGGCATCGTGCGTGGAATAGGCATAGCGCCTAGCCCTGTACGATTTGTTGACATAACAGCAGTTTCGCGCGATAGTAGATTGTGGATGCGGACCAGCGAAAAGGGGAAATAGCATGTCCATATACGTGTTACTCAAACGCGCGCTGCCGGTCGGAGCGCTTGCGGCGTTGCTGATGCTCGGCACGGGGCTCGTGGCGCAGGCCGCGGGATCGGCCACGGTTCGCGATGACGCGGGGTTCTTCACGAGCGCGGGGCGGTCGCGTATCCAGCAGGCGGCCGCGCGGTCCGGGCGAACCTTCCTGGTTATCACGAGCCGCACGCCGTTCCCGGCGGGCTCGAAGGCAACGGTGTGGCACAACTACGTGCAGACTCAGGCGACCGACCCCAACGCCGTCACGATCGGCATCCACGGCGTCCCGAACGTCCCGGCATCTCAGGCGCAGAAGAGCATCTGGGTCGTCGCGGGGCGAAACACCGGGCTCTCGCAGGGCGCTGTGGAGCAGGGGCGGGCGAACGCGCTCGGCGCGTTCAACAGCGCTGGTATTACAGCGGGCGTCGTGCAGTTGATCCGCAACTATAGCGTCGGCGGCGCCGCGGCGTCGGGTGGCGCGAACGCTCCGGCTCAGCCTACCCAATCGGCCCCACGGTCGGGCGGCATCGGCTTGGGCTGGCTCCTGCCCGTCATCATCATCGGCGGCCTAGCGTTCCTCCTGCTGCGGGGTCTGGGCGGCCGGCGGCGCAACGTTGCCCCGGGCTACGGGCAGGGCGTGGGCGGCCCGTACAACCAGCAGTATGGCGGCCCCGGCTACGGCAACCCTGGGTATGGGAACCAGAACCAGGGCGGCGGGGCCGGACGCGGCTTCCTCGGCGGTTTGGCTGGAGGCGTCGCGGGCTCTTTCATCGGCAACGAACTCTTCGGCAACCGCGGGGGCGGCAACGTCAACGCGGCCGACCCCAATGTCAACAACGACCCGAACGCGGGCGGACCCGCCGATACGCCCGACGCCCAAAACTTGGGCGGTGGCTGGGGCGGCGGTGACAGCGGCTGGGGCGGCGACGCCGGTGGCGGCGGTGGCGGTGATAGCGGCGGCGGCGGCTGGTCGTAGAGCCGGCGCGGTACGTAGAGTCCCGGTGGGGCGGCCGATCCCGTAGGATCGGCCGCCCCACCGGGACTCTACGGGTTTGTTGAAGAGGACCGTTTAGACGTACACGGACGACTGGCGATTAAGGCGCGCACAGGTCGTCGACGAGGTCGAGTAGATCGCGGATGTCGAACGGTTCCTCCAGATAGGCGGCGTAGCCTCGGATACGGTGATCGGCGTACAGAACCGCCGGGACGCGCGCGCAGATCGCGATGGGCGCCCGTGTGCGCGCCTTCAGCCTGTCGAGCCAGGCGTACGGCGCGTCGAGCGGACGCCCGAAGGGGACGGTGAGCACCAGGTCGACGGCCCGGGGACCGCGCGCGGCGAAGATGGCGAGGGCGTCGTTCTGGTGGGCCACGCGCTCCACGGCATACCCCTCCTCGGAGAGGAGCGTGACAAAGAGAGTCGCGACCGCGTCGTCGTCCTCGATTAATAGCACGCGCGCTTTGGCCCGCGCGGACTCTTGCCTCCGTCCTGTGTACGCGTCTCGCGCTTGTCCGTGCGGGCGAGCGCTAAGGGCTTGATCGACAGCTATCATCTTTCTTCCTCCGAACACTCGAACACTCCATAGGACCGCATAGGCGTCAGCGCGACGACTGGGGGAGGGCGGCTTGCGCGCGCTTGCCCGTGTGGAGCGCGGGCAGGTCGGGGATGGCGCGCTCCGCCTCGTCGGACAACCGGCGCTCGTTGCGGCGCAGGACGACGACCCCCGCGCCCATCGCGAGCAGCGCCAGCGCGCCGCCCGCGATCCCGGCTGGCCCGACCAGTCGGTGGACGTTGTCTCCCAGCGCGTATCCTCCCAGGCCGAAGGCCGTGGCCCACACGACGCCGCCGGCCGCGTTGTAGAGCAGGAAGCGTCGCCAGGGGAGGCGATACGTTCCGGCCAGGAAGGCGGCCCACACGCGCAGCACCGCGACGAAGCGGCCGAAGAAAACGACCTTGCCGCCGTGTTTCTGGAAGAGATACTGGCCGAGTTTGAGCTTGCGCTCGTCCAGCCGAACGACATGGCCGTAGCGGCGTAGCAGACGGTACCCCCCCTCGCGCCCCGCCAGGAAGCCCAGGTTGTCGCCCAGGATAGCGCCGGCGGCGGCGGCCAGGATGACTAAGGGGAGCTGGAGATGATGCGTCGTGCCGGCGTAGATCGCGGCCGCCAGCAACATCGTCTCGCCGGGGAAGGGGATGCCCGTGCTCTCGACGGCCACGAAGATCAGCACGGCCCAGTAGCCGTAACTCGCGAGGAGATGCGCAACGTCGATACGAGCGACCCGGCGCGTCACGACATCCCAGGACAGATCGACGTCGAAGGTCGCGACGCGCGGAAGGATGGCCTGGAGGAGCACGACGAGCGCGAGCAGCGCTCCGATGAGTAGCGCGTTACGGATCGTGTCGCGGCGTCCCCTCCGCGGGGCGCCGGAGTCCTGTCCTGTTCTTGTGTTCCCGAACACCGTTTATTCCTCTTTCCACACGGACGTTCTTGCCCGCGGCTAGCTCGGCGTCGCCCTCCTCGACGCCGCGTCGTCGCGTCCCGGACGGTCGCGTCCCAAACGGGAGTCGACGGCATGCGTTTAGTCGCGGTTGTTACCCGAGAGCCCCTGTAGGATGGCAAGGAGATTGAGGAACAGGTTGAAGATGTCGAGGTAGATCGACACCGTCATCATGACGGCGTCGCCCAGGGACGCCGCGGCGGTGTTGGCCAGCCGGTTGAAGTCGTAGACGAGCAGGCCCGTGAAGACGGCGGCCGCGGCGAGCGAGATAGCCAGGTGCAGGAACGGTAGGTGGATGAAGATCCCCAGCAGCGAGGCGACGACCACGCCGATGAGCCCAACGAACAGGATTCCGCCCAGGCTGGACAGGTCGCGTCGCGTCGTGGCGCCGTAGGCCCCCGCCGCGAACGTGATGGCGGCGGTCGTGGCGGCCGCGTCGATCACGATGCCGCCCAGCCCCCGCGTCACGTAGCTTTGCAGGATCAGCCCGAGCGTCACACCCTCGGCGGTGGCCAGGAGGTAGAGCAGCCCGAGGTTCAGCGGCGCGCGGTCGCGCACGAGGTAGAGCGCGACGATCGAGCCGAAGGTGACGACCACCGCGGGGAGAAACGCGCCCGGACCCAGGGCCGTCCCCAGCCAGGCCCCGAGGGCGGTGAAGACGAAGCTGAAGCCCAACAGCCCCAGCACCTGCCCCATCATTGTGTCGCGGGCGACGCCACGCGCGTAGGGGTTGATACGTGAAAACGACTCGTTGTACATGACGCCCTTTCTCATTCTTCGTGACACGATACGGCCGGCTCGGATCGATCCGCGTGGCCGGGCAGGCCGCGATCGACCTGCATCGTCAGTGTATGGCCCGTCCGTGAGAACTCCATGAGAGCGTACACCTTCCCCTGTCGCCGAGAGAACGCCGTACTCTGTCGCCAGGAGAACGCCCTCCTCTGTCGCCGGGAGAACGCCGTGTGTCCTACCCCACGGGTGGGGAGCGATGGCGCGTATGGCGGACGGCGCATGGCGGAGGACGATGACACGCGCGACTAGGATGACGCGCGCGATAGAGCGATACGACCGGTTGGCTGCGGCTCAGCGCGCCGCGGTGCGGTCGAGCGGAAGGACAAGCGTGAAGGCGGCGCCCGCGCCGGCGCGGCTCTCGACGCCGAGGCGGCCGCCGTGCGCCCGCGCGATCCAGGAGGCCAGGGCCAACCCCAACCCCACGTGGCCGCCCGCGCCGCCGCGCGCCGCGTCGGCGCGGTAGAACGGCTCGAACAGGTGCGGCAGGTGCTCGGGCGCGATCCCCGGCCCCGTGTCCCGCACCTCGACGAGCGCCTCGGAGCGGTCGCGCCGCCCGGTCAGATGAATCGTCCCGCCCTCGGGCGTGTAGGTCACGGCGTTGTCGAGCAGGTTGGTCAGCGCCTGGCGCAGCTTGAGCGGGTCGCCGCGCACCGGGAGCGGCTCGGCGAGGACGACGGCCAGCGCTTGTCCCTTGCGCGCGGCCAGCGGGCGCACGTCGTCGGCCGCCACACGCGCGATGTCGCGCAGGTCGACCGACTCCAACGTCAACGCCTCCGTGTCGCTCTCGGCGCGGGCCACCGCGAGGAGGTCCGTGATCAGCCCCCCCATGCGCTCGACCTCTTCCGCCGCCTGGCCGAGGATCTTCTGGTACTCCGCCGGGGCGCGCTCGCGCAGCAGCGCCACCTCCATCGTGCCGCGCAGGACGGTCAGCGGGGTGCGCAACTCGTGCGAGGCGGCGGCCGCGAAGCGTTGCTGCCGCTCCATCGCCTCCTCAATGGGACGGAGCGTGCGGCCGGCCAGCACGTAGGCGCCGAGCGCGGCCAGGATGAGCACGCCCACGTCGATGGCGACGATCTGGACGGCGAGCGCGCCTTCGTCGCGCGCGATGTGGTTGACGATGACCCGCGCCAGGCCGCGCGGGGCCGCCTGGCCGACGACGGCCGCCTCGGACTCTTGCAGGCGCGCCAGGACGTCGTAGAGCGCCAGGCTCAAGACGCCGACGATCGCGGCCAGGATGGCCAGATACCACAGGGTCAGGCGCAGGCGCGCGCGGTCGAACATGGGCGGCCGGCCCCGTCTACGGGGCGCGCAGGGTATAGCCGACCCCGCGCACGGTGTGGATCAGCGGCCCGTCGAAGGGCGCGTCGACTTTCTGGCGCACGTAGCGCACGTACACGTCGATGACGTTGCTCTCGACCTCGGCGTCGCTCCAGACGTGCTCGGCCAGTTGCTCGCGCGTCACGACCCGGCCCGCGTGGTGGACGAGGTACTCGAGCAGGGCGTACTCACGGGCGGAGAGCGCGATATCCCGACCGGCGCGGCTGACGCGCCGCGCGGCGGTATCGAGCTCCAGATCGCCCACGCGCATCACACTGGAGCGGAGCAGCGAGTCGCGGCGCAGGAGCGCGCGCACGCGGGCCAGGAATTCGCCGAAGGAGAAGGGCTTGGTCAGGTAGTCGTCGGCCCCGATGTCGAGCCCCGCGATCTTGTCCCGCTCCGTGTCGCGGGCGGTCAGCATCAGGATGGGCGTGGCCTTGTCGGCGGCGCGCAGGCGGCGCGCAACCTCGATGCCGTCGAGCGTGGGCAGCATCACGTCGAGCACGACGAGGTCGTAGTCGTTGAGGCGCGCGTCGAGGAAACCGTCCTCGCCGTCGTGTGCCACGGCCACGGTGTAGCCCGCCTCCTCCAGTCCCTGCTTGACGAAGGAGGCGATGCGCGGATCATCCTCCACGACCAGAATATGCACGACGCTTTTCCTCGGTTCTAACTACTTAAAGGAGCGATAAGACCGCGTTCCGCCCGTGTGTCCCGGCACGGACACGGCGCCCACGGCGCCCACGGCGCTCACGACCCCCGCTATGACGGAGCCGAGGAAGCCCCAAGGTTCGGCGCCCAGGAGGGCCTCACCGATCGACCCGCCGCACAACGCCCCGATCACCCCTATGCCCACGACCTGGAGCAGGCCGATGGAGGGGTGCCCGGAGGGCAGCGCGCTGGCCAGGCCGCCTGCTACCAGGCCGACGACGATCCAAGCCACAACACCGCTCATAGTACACCTCCTACCCTACCAGGGTTCGCGCGCGTGCGAGCAGCCGACGCCGCGCGGGGGACGGTAAAGCGCGATAAGCCGCCAACAGCGCGCCCTCCTCCGGCCGCACGACGTCGACCATCAGGATCGGCGCGTCGCGCGACGAGGCGGGGCGGTCCAACAAGAGGGTCTGTGCGCGGGTCATCACGGCGTGCAGGGCCTCGTCGTCGAGTGTCTCCAGCGAGGCCGTCAGTGATACAGCGCGTCCGGTGTCCAACATAGCTCGTCCCTCCTCCATCGACTATCGACGCGACGCTCACTCAGGTCGGGGCGGGGGCTGCGATGCCTTTTCCCCGCGTCTACACTCACACCGCGCCTACAACCACACCGCGTCTACACCCACACTCTAACGATGGCCGATGAGACGGGCGTGAGAACGCCGCGGCGTTGGAGGGGATAGGGGGTATAGGGGGTTAGTGTTTACTCGTCAGGTAGACGACGTCCACCGTGCCGAGATAGAAGGCGGCGAAGGACATTACCACGCTGGCGATCACCGGCACGATCACGACCAGGCGGCTGAGCCAGAGGGCGCGTTCGAAAAAGCGTTCCAGAAGCATAGTCTCTCCCCCGGCGGCGTGTGGCTACCGTAGAACAGTACCACGTCGGGTGTCTGTTTGGCACGTAGCGGCCTTCGCGGCTCTTCGACCGCCGCCCGTCGCGCGAACGGCCGCCGACCCAACGCATAGCGCGCGACCGGCGGCGCGCGTTCGTGTTACCATATAGGACACCCGCACGACGAGACGCGTGTGACAGCCCCTTTGTGTCGCCGATTGGGAGATATAGCCGATGTATGTGCTCGCGGCCGCCGGTCTCAGGTTGAACCTCAACGTCCTGGACTACGGTATCCTGGTCGTCTACTTCGCGCTGGTCGTCGCCATCGGGGTCCTCGCCCGGCGCGCTATCGCGACCAGCGAGGACTTTCTGCTGGCCGGCCGGTCACTGCCGGCCTGGGTGACCGGCCTCGCGTTCGTCTCCGCGAATCTGGGGGCCATCGAGATCCTGGGTATGGCCGCGAACGGCGCCCAGTACGGCGCGTCGGTCGTGCATTTCTACTGGATCGGCGCGGTCCCGGCCATGGTCTTCCTCGGCCTGGTGATGATGCCGTTCTACTATGGCTCGCGGGTCCGCAGCGTTCCGGAGTACCTGCGCCGCCGGTTCAACAACTCCACCCACCTGTTCAACGCGATTACCTTCGCCGTCTCCAGCGTGCTGCAAGCCGGGATAAACCTCTACGCGCTGTCCATCATCTTGCAGGCGTTGCTGGGTTGGTCGCTGGCGCTCTCCATCGTCATTTCGGCCGTCTTCGTGCTCGTGTACATCACGCTCGGCGGTCTGGCCGGCGCGATCTACAACGAGGTGCTGCAGTTCTTCGTGATCCTGGCGGGGCTGATCCCCGTCGTGATCGTCGGCCTGGTCCACGTCGGCGGTTGGGGGGGCCTCAAACGCGCGGTCGCCCACACCGCCCTCGGCCCGAACTCGTTCGCCACGTGGCGGGGGACGGGTATCCCGTGGTCTAATCCGCTCGGCGACTGGATCGGCATCGTCTTCGGGCTCGGCTTCGTGCTCTCGTTCGGGTACTGGACGACGAACTTCACCGAGGTGCAGCGGGCGCTCTCGGCCAGGGATCTGTCCGCCGCCCAGCGCACCCCGTTGATCGCCGCCTACCCCAAAGTCTTCATCCCGGCGCTGACCATCATCCCCGGTCTGATCGCGCTGGTCGTCGTGCCGAGTCTGGGCAAGAGCGCGGGCCTGCCCTACAATGACGCGATCCCCTTGCTGATGAATCGGTTCTTGCCCAACGGTGTCCTCGGGGTGGCGATGGCCGGCCTGCTGGCCGCCTTCATGGCCGGGATGGCGGCGAACGTGTCGTCCTTCAACACCGTCTTCACGTACGATATCTGGCAGCAATACATCCGCAAGGACCGCTCCGACGGCTACTACCTGCTGGTCGGCCGCATCGTGACGGTCGTCGGCGTGCTGGTCGGAATCCTGACCGCCTTCATCGCGGCCAGCTACAGCAACATCCAGATCTACCTGCAGCTGCTGTTCTCGTTCTTCAACGCCCCGCTGTTCGCGACGTTCATCATCGCGATGTTCTGGAAGCGGGTCTCGCCGATGTCCGGCATCATCGGGCTCGCCACGGGGACCATCGCCGCGGCGGTCGTGCATTTCGTGGGCTACAACGTGTCGTACTTCTATCCCGGCGGCCACATCGACCCGGCCCACGCTACCATCAACGCTCAGATGCAGAACTTCTACGGCGCCATCGCGGCCTTCGTGGTCGACGCGGTGGTCACCGTCGTCGTGACCTACCTGGGCAAGCCGAAGCCGGTGGCCGAACTGGCGGGCCTGGTCTGGGGCGTCCCCGACCCGAACGCCCCCGATGCGTCCAAGGCGCCCAAGCCCCCCTGGTGGGAATCGCCGTGGCTGCTCGGCGGCGGCGCGCTCGCCATCACGATCGTGCTGTCCCTGATCTTTCTCTAAACCGTCGTCGATCCCCTTCTAGCCGTCGTCGATCCCCTTCTAGCCGTCGTGAAAGCAACATAAGGAGCGCACCGTGAGCAAACAGACGACCACGTCGACCGAGCCGGCCTCCGCCTCGGCCAAATTGTTCGACATTCGCATCTTGATCGGCGGCCTGTTCACCGTCTACGGGGTGGTCCTGATCGTCGCCGGGCTTCTCGCCAGCGCGGCGGAGGTACAAAAGGCGGCCGGCGTCAACATCAATCTTTGGACGGGGATCGGCATGCTGATCCTGGGTCTGCTGTTCCTGCTCTGGTGGCGGCTGCAGCCGCAGCGCCCCCCCGCGTCCTAGCCGTTCACGCGGTCAAAAGGCCGGCCCTTCAAAGCCGGATTCCCCTATCATCCTAGCCATTCGCGCGGGGCGCCGCATAACCCGATCGGGCTATACTGTAAAGTAGCGGCGCGACCGCGCCGCGCGTATATACCCTCATCGCGCCCTGGCGGCCGCCGAGGGGACCGGCCCCCGCCGTTGCGCCCACTACCAGGTCCGCGCACGGCGCCGCGCGTCGGCATAGCTATAACCCGTTCTTACGCTAGGAGTACCATCGTATGACCATGACCGACGCACAACCGAAGACGATCGGCGAGCTGCGCCGCGGCGAGTATCGCGTCCTCCCCATCAAAGAGGAGTTGCGCAAGAACCTCGTGGCCCGCCTGCGCCAGCCCGACGACGCGCCCTTGTTTCCGGGCGTCGTCGGGTACGAGGATACCGTCATCCCGCAGGTTGAGAACGCGATCCTCTCGGGGCAGGACATCGTCCTGCTCGGCGAGCGCGGTCAGGCCAAGACACGCCTCGCCCGCTCGCTCGTGACCCTGCTCGACGACGAGGTTCCCTACATCGCCGGGTGCGAGATCAACGACAACCCCTACGAGCCCGCCTGCGCGGCGTGTAAGGCCAAGGTCGCCGCGCACGGCGACGACATCGAGATCGCCTGGCTGCGCCGCGAGGACCGCTACGGCGAGAAGCTGGCGACCCCCGACATCACCATCGCCGACCTCATCGGCGAGATCGACCCGGTCAAGGTCGCGGAGGGCCGTTACCTCTCCGACGAGGAGACGATCGCCTATGGCTTGATCCCGCGCACCAACCGCGGCATCTTCTGCCTCAACGAGCTGCCCGACCTCGCCGAGCGCATCCAGGTCGGCCTGCTCAACATCATGGAGGAGCGCGACGTCCAGATCCGCGGCTACAAAATCCGCCTGCCGCTCGACGTCTACGTCGTGGCCAGCGCCAACCCGGAGGACTACACCAACCGCGGGCGTATCATCACGCCGCTCAAGGACCGTATCGGTTCCGAGATCCGCACTCACTACCCGCGCACGATCGAGGGCGAGGTCGCGATCATGGAGCAAGAGGCCGCGCCGATCGGCGTGAGTGGGCTCCAAATTATCTACCCCGACTACATGAAAGAGATCATCGCCGAGGTCACGCACCTGGCGCGTAAGAACCCCGACATCTCGAAGCGCTCGGGCGTCAGCGTACGCGTCTCGATCTCCAACTATGAGAACGTGCTCTCCAACGCCGTGCGCCGGGCGGTGCGGCTGGGCGAGCAGCAGGTCTCGCCGCGCATCTCCGATTTCTCGGCCGTGCTGGCTTCGACCGCCGGCAAGATCGAGCTCGAGACGGTCGGCGACGTCGACGAGAACCGCCTGATCGAGCGCATCGTGCAGGGCGCGATCGTCAACGTGTGGAATCGGCATTTCTTGATGGCCGACTTCGAGAGCCTGCTTGGCCGCTTCGACCGCGGCTTCGGGGTCGACGCCGCCGACGACCTGCCGTCGAGCCACTACCTCAAAGGTCTGGAGGACATCAAAGGCCTCAAGGATCAGGTCGTCAAGATCGGGGGCCAGGGCAGCCCAGCCGCGATCGCGTCGGCCGTGGAGTTCATCATGGAGGGGCTCCACCTCAACCGCAAGCTCAACAAGGACCGCGCGGCGGGTAAGACGCGCTACTCGGGGAACTCCGGCGGTTCCGGCAACTCGGGCAGCCGCCGCGACCGGTAGGTACCGATCGATGGGAGTATGGATCTGCCCGGAAGGCAGGTCCATTCCCCCGCCGATCAATAAAAAAGAGGCACAGCATGTTTGAACGCTACTCCTACCGCTACTCGCAGTGGGACGATTCCCAGGAGATCGAGCCGTTTAACGCCGACGACGTGATGGACGCGATGGCGGACAAGCTCATCGAGGACGGCGACCTGCAGCGGGCGCTGCAGGATATGTATCGCCGGGGCGACCGTGGCGCGCTCGACGAGCGCCTCAAGGGGCTGCGCGAGATGATGGAACGCCTGCGCCAGATGCGCCAGGAGCAGATGCAGCGCCACGACCTCTCCTCCATCATGGAGGACATCAACGAGCGCCTACAGGACGTCCTGGACACGGAGCAGGCGGGGATCGACCGCCGCCTCGACGAGGCGCGGAATCCGCCCTCGGCCGACGCCGAGAACACCTCGGCGGCCGACAACGACGCCCTGCGCAAGATGTTGCAGACCATGGCCGACCGCAAGCGTGAGCAACTTGCCGGGCTCCCCGAGGACGTTCCGGGCCGCATGAAGGGGCTCTCCGAGTACGACTTTATGGATAACGAGGCCCGCCAGAAGTTCCAGGATTTGCAGCAGATGCTCCAGCAGCAGGTCTTGCAGAGCTACTTCCAGGGCATGCAGGACGCTATCCAGAACATGAGCCCGGAGGACCTCGCGCGCACGCGCGAGATGGTGCGCGACCTCAATGGGATGCTGGAGGACCGCATACAGGGTAAGGAGCCTAAGTTCAACGAGTTCATGGACAAGTACGGCGACATGTTCCCTGGCGTCCAGAACCTCGACGAACTCCTGGAGCAACTCGCGTCGCGCATGGCGGCGATGAACTCGCTCATGCAGAGCATGTCGCCCGAGATGCGCGACCAACTCGCGCAGATGATGGACAACATGCTTGGCGACGACCGCCTACGCGTCGACATGATGCGCCTGGCCGCCAACCTCTCCCAGATGATGCCGATGGACATGCAGGGTCAGCGCTATCCCTTCAGCGGCGACCAACCGCTCAGCCTGATGGAGGCGATGGCGATGATGGATCGTCTACAGGGGATGGACGCGCTCGAGGCGCAGATGCAGCAGGCCGCGCGCGACGGCCGGGGCCTCGACGAGATCGACCCCGACAAAGTGCGCGAGTTGATGGACGCCGAGACGGCCGCCCAACTCGAGCGCCTGCAGGGCATCACCAAGATGCTGGAGGAGGCCGGATACATCCAGCGCAAGGGCGACAAGTGGGAGTTGACCCCGCGCGCGCTACGTAAGATCGGCCAGAAGGCGCTCAAGGACGTCTTCTCCAACATGAAGCGGGACGGCTTCGGCAAGCACGAGACGGACTTGCGCGGCGCCGGCGGCGAGCGCACCGAGGAGACCAAGACCTACGAGTTCGGCGACCCCTTCTTCATGGACATCAAGGGCACCATGATGAACGCGTTGGCCCGCAACGGGGCCGGGACGCCCGTGCATATGATCCCCGCCGACTTCGAGGTGTACCGCACCGAGTTGCTGACGCAGTCCTCGACCGTGCTGATGCTCGACAAGAGCCGCTCGATGTTCCTGAACGGTTGCTTCCTGGCCGCCAAGAAGGTCACCATGGCGCTCGACTCGCTCATCCGCGGCCAGTTCCCGCGCGACAACCTCTACGTGGTCGAGTTCTCCTATCTGGCCAAAGAGATTCAGCCCACCGATCTGCCGCTGGAGACGTGGGACGAGTACACCTACGGCACCAACTTCCAGCACGGCATCATGCTGGCGCGCCAACTGCTCGCCCGCAGCAAGGCGGCGAACAAGCAGATCATCATCGTCACCGACGGCGAGCCGACCGCGCACCTGGAGGACGGCATCCCCGAGTTCAACTACCCGCCCACGCGGCGTTGTATCAGTGAAACGCTGCGCGAGGTGGGTCGGGCCACGCGTGACAACATCACCATCAATACGTTCATGCTCGAGACCACGCCGTGGCTCTCCAGCTTCGTCGACCAGATGACGAACATCAACAAAGGCCGCGCCTTCTATGCTTCGCCCGACCGCCTCGGCGAGTACATCCTCGTCGACTACGTCCGCAACAAGCGCAAGAAAGTGGGCTAATCACGGGGCAAGGGATCCGCGATCCCTTGCCCCCATACGCATCAAGCTAAGGATGAGCCAGGGGCACGCAGGGTGGCTCCAAGAGCCCCATGGGCTGGGGCGCGCGATCCGCGTAGGGGCGCAACCACGTGACCCGGGAGGCCCGGGCGGCGGGGATGGCAGGTTCAGCCCCACCCAGAGCGGCAGATTGGGCGCATGTTCGCCGCGCGAGCGCGACGAATCGACGCTATTCGTCGCGCAGACCTTAAGTTGATGCGTATGGGATCGCGGATCCCTTGCCCCTTACCCTACTTTTGAATCCCGCACTATATTCCCAAAGCACTATGCCTCCTCTGTCGATTCAGTACGTCGTACCCGAATGCCGAGCGGCGTGACAACGATAAAGCTACCGACATCTGCCTGATGGGATGTGAGGAACCGGCGTAGCCAGGCGATCTTATCAGCGGCGGCGGTATCGAGCGGGAGGCGGAAATAAATCACGCCGGCATGAGGCAGATGCCGGCTGAAGATCAACTCGCCAAAATCACGATCATTGGTGATGAGGATACGCTCCTCGGCCTTGGCAAGATGCAGCACCTCACGGTCCTCGGTGCTGCGCATATAGTCTTCGATGATAGTCGTGACATCATGCCCCTCGTCATTCAGAAAGGTGGCAATCCGATATTCGACGTTTTCATCGAGCAGGAATTTCATAGAGGTGGGAGGTGAGACGCCGTGGCTTTCTCCTGCTGGGCAACGAGGTGTTCGGCATAGGCGAGACACGCCCGCACATCATCCACCGTGAGGCGAGGGTAATCTTGAAAGAGTTCCTGGGTGTCCGGGTTGGCGGAAAGCTTCGCCAGGACCAACTCAACCGGAATTCGTGTGCCCTTGACGACCGGTTTCCCGGCAAGCACATCGGGGTCCTGGGTTATTCGCTCCTGATAGGTGGGGGTGTGTTGTTCGGTTGCCATAGCAAGTCCTCCGCATCGTGTTCCCGTTGATACGGGCATCTGGCTGTATTATTGCACACGTTCCGCGCCATATGAGCGTTTAGCTTGGTAGCAAGCTGTTCAGGGCTTGATGAGGGAGGAGGAACAGGGCGTTACTCGCCCCGCGACGAGGAGTTCGGCTGTAAGAAGCGCCTGAGCGCCGGGTCGTAGGGGCGAGCCGGCAGCCAGTACCAGGAGAGCGCCGCGCTGGTGTTCCAGCCCTGGTCCCTGCCCGGCCCCCGGCTGTCGTCCCAGCCGTCGTACCAGTAGCCGCGGTAGCGCAGCGGCTGGTGGACCGCCTCGGCGAACGGCGACGCGAGCCCGTCCGGCGAGACCGGCGTGCCCCACGCGTCGTAGTAGTAGCGATCGACGACCGCGCCCGTGCGATCGGTCAGCGCGACGACGTCGCCGCGCCCGTCGAGACATCGACGGTGACGCTTGAACGCGCCATCTCCCCACCCCCCACGCATCCTGAGCGCGTCTAAATGCTTCCACGTGGAATCGCGGGATAGAGCGCGCGTGGTAGCTGACATCTATCCCGCAACTACTTGTTGGAAGCATTTAGCGGTACTTTGTTGACAGAGGAGGAGCGCGGTGGTAAGACAGGGACAGGAGGACAACACCATGACCGCCCGTCGCCCTGTTACCCCCGCCCCCGGTCCCCTGGAGACGTAGTGCCAGCACTGCGATGGCCTCTGCGGCAAGCAGAATCAGCGCGAGAGCGTCCGGCGCTACGTGGAAGGGCTGCTCTTGCCCCAGGAGCGCAACAAGACCCTGACCGCCCTGGCCAACACCGCGCCCGTCGTCGGGGCGCAGCAGGCGCCCGCCCAGGGCCTGCAGTGGTTCCTCTCCGCGTCAACCTGGGATCCCG
>JAABUO010002167.1_pt1 | contig 24353 bp, 22 predicted proteins | sample 5559291 | NCBI WGS metagenome assembly JAABUO01 (sample SAMN10711878, study PRJNA513372) | rock metagenome | isolation source: Antarctica rocks | place: Antarctica: Victoria Land, Finger Mt sud
CATTTCATTCAGTATGCAGAGCATTGCGACGTTAGTTTTGCCGGCTCCTGTGGGAGCACAGAGAAGGATGTTCTTATCGGTACCAAATGCCACAGGATAGAGCCTGGACTGGATTCTGTTCAAGGTGGATGTACCAGAAAATGCATCACGCGTCCATGGCGGCATTCCTGAAATTGAGACCACGCGCTCTTCAGTGGTTATTTTCTTGTGGGGAGGAACCGATATTTCTTCATAAGATTTGTGTGATGTTTTGGTAGTACCCTGAGGTAGACGAATCCGAGTATTTGTTTTCAAGTGGTTGCCTTCCTCGAAAACCATAGAGTCCAAGTCTATAACAGTCCGTGGTTGGCGCACATTGGGCCAATCCAGACTCATTGCGACTGGTTGAGACTTCATTTCGGCCACGTTGTGCCCGCCTTTGAGCTCTGCATAAATCCATCGAGGCAGTTGCATCTCGATGGCTGATTTATCTTCCGCACGGGCCAGCTTCGAGAGCCATACGATTTTTTCCCGGTTCTTCACTAGTAAGCCAACAAGTTCAAAATGTTCAAAATTCATGAGCTCCATTAATGAGTTTTCCACCGCACGCAAGTCTTCATCAGAAGAAAGTATGTCCATTACTTCAGTGCTTTTTTGAGATAGCTCATGGGGATCAGAAATCACCACGCCCAATTTCCTCTGCAGCCAGAATGCATCTATTTCGTGTGTTGGAATATAAGACGGGTCTTCCTTTGTGTCCGGAGATGCCAAAGCCTTGGTTGAGCTTTCAATCAGATGACCATTAGCAACCTCATCGTCTGAAGATGCACTCTCATCTACAACATCTACATCCTCAGAGCCATCTTCGGAGTCCACAAAATCCACGTTCTCAATTTCGTCATCAAGGTGGCTGCCATCCATGTCCCCCCGCTGGGAAATCTTCTTTGTCAGACTCAAAAGTTGACTGAACCTCTGTTCAGGGAGATTAGTGTCCAATAAATCATCCACTAATCGCTTCTTATCCAAGTCTTTGATCCCATCGTTCTTGCAAATCTCGAGGATAGCATCTGCCGCGGATATTATAACATCACGAGGTGCATCTTCCAATTGCTGTCCAATAAAAGCCATGATGAGCGCCATGATATCCCTGGACTCATCATCAATAGGTGTGTAATTCAGTCCGCTGATACCATCGCCATGCTGTGGTCTCCTTTTGGCTTTGGGTTGCACAGTAGCCCTTTCGACTCTTGTGCCCATTTCAGCCACACTGATCCTACCGACCAGGGATTCTGCCTCTCCAGAAGGCTCATCACTCCGACTAGTGGTGAACCTCTTGTCTGCGTTTGTGACCAAGTTGGCCATCTCATTGTAATTGTACCCAGACATACTGTCCAGATACGCCAACCGGCAGTCGACGTAAGCGCGATGAGCTCGGTTCCTGAATCCTGGGGAAGAAGAGTCAGTCAGTCCTGCAAGCAACCATCAACCGAACGACCATGGTACAAGGACGACGATGGGTTTGAAAGAAGAGGTAGGTCAGCGTTTAGCATTTCACCGTGATGAGCATCTTGTCGCCCCAGGCAGAAACTAATGTCTTCACCATGTTGATTGACAATCATGAAAGATATATCTGATTTACTTTTCATCTTACTTCTTTTATGTACATGCATGCTAATTACAAGGCTCCTTCTCGGACAGAATAATGTATGTTGAATGTAGATAGACTCTAAGCTCGATCTATCTTCTCAGAGTGGTGAAAATTGAATGGTCTATGACGTTCTGTAGGAGAGTCGTCTTCTATAATGATTGCGTCTGAACCGTGAACGTACTGAGAACCATCACTGAAATCATGGTACCCGTTGCATGGAATTTGTGTGCTCCTTTGAACTCCGTGGTCGTATACACCCGACTCACCTTCTGCATGAGCTGCTCCAGAAGGTGTAGCAGAGCGCGTTATTGAAGAATTTGTAAAAGGTTCCGTGGTAGACGCAATATGTGTGGTGCCCTTCTGCTTCCTGACCAAGGGTGAACTGAGTGTCGCTGCATTGTCTAAAACTTGCAGCTCATCAATATCATCAATATCATCAATATCATCGACGTCTCGTTGGTGAGGTAAGGCCGAGCGGACGAGGAATGTCTCGGATTCGGTAATCTTACGCCCTTTCTTCCCAGACCCACTATGTGAGGCTTGTGATTTGTGGTTTGTTCTGGGGGATATAGATGTTGATTGTCTCACATCTATAGTACCACCCAAAGACATTCGTTTTTTTTTCTTCGACGCGTGTTTCCTGGAGGAGCGCACACTTTTGCCTAATCCTGATCGTTTGTACTCCATGCTGTCATTCTGACCCGCCCTTCGTGGCCTTTGAGCAACCGCGTACGCGTTGTTTTCATCCAGTTCTGGTGACTCGAAATTTATCCAGCGAAAGTCTTTTTGGGCCGACGAAAGCACATCGTGTCCAAGCTCATGTCCGTCTTCTTGGTTTCCTTGGTCTTCTTCGTCGGAAGTCGCATCGCCCCAGACGGAAGCTTGGGGTAGAGACCGCAGATGTCCACGATCCTCGATGATACGGCCCGATTCCAAATCTACAATGTCGCCTTGAAACGGATCATCCTCGTACCTATCAAAGATATCCTCAAACGTGTTTTTTAATTTGCGTCGAGTATCTTCGTGGTTCAATGAGCTTTGTTGGGCAAACTGCATGTCATTATTGTGGTCATCTCGTCGACTATCTCGCTGGACGCGCCGCTTACATCGAAAGAAGATAATATATGTATGGAATCTTACAAGAAGCATTGCAAACACTACGGTAGACGGTGCCAATGACATTACTTCTAGCCCCGTTGGCGTCGGTACGAAAGACAATGAGCCAAACAATAGCCAGACCTTTGGGCGGAAGTTGTTCGAGAGTGTGTCTACAACGGCAGCGTCATTGGCTATATTAGGTTTAGCTGGATATTCCTATCATCACTACTACAAGAAAATAGTTTTGAAGAAGATAGACAATGCTTTCAAGCCAGGCGACCCAGTACTCGAGCTATCCGGTAAGGCGTGGGAAAGTGAAACTTCTCAAAGAGATCAATTAAAAGAGCATTGGATTCTTCGGCAAGAACAAATTGTAGTTAACGCGATCATTGATGGATCTGCCCAAGGGCACTACTACCTCTTGCTTGGTGAAAAGGGTACAGGCAAGACAAGTATGTTACTAGACGCAATGAAAAAGATTGAAGGAGATCGATGTTCTATGTTTGAGGCACACCCTGACCCTGAAATAGTGCGAATACGAATGGGCAAAGCTATAGATTTTGAATTTCATGAAGATTACATTGGATCATTGTTCTCCTTTCAAGGACCACGACAAACGACTGCTCTGCTCGATATCGAGAGAGCATTCAACAAATTGGAAAAAGTGGCCTATGCACGGCGACAAAAAGCTCGAAAGGGTGGTATCACCAAGCAGAGACCGCTTGTCCTCATTATCAATTCAATGCACATGCTAGCTGACGATAAGGATGGGCAAGATCTGCTTAATCTAATTCAACAACGGGCCGAATCTTTTGCAGCCAGCGGCTTGTGTACAATGATACTGAATTCTGATGACTACTGGGTGTGGGAGCGATTAAAGCCGAATGCAACCGGCAGGATGGAGGTCTTAACAATCAGAGACCTATCTCGTGAAGACTCATTGTCTGCATTGCGTCGCTATCGGCAACGTTATTTTCCTCAAGAAGATACGACTATGGATACTCTTCATCAAGTATTTGATCTAGTGGGAGGCCGATTGACATTTCTGGATCGTGCTGCTAAAGCAGAAGACATGATACAAAGATGTGAAGAAATAAATCAAATTGAAAAGCACTGGCTTTTATCACAGTGTGGACTACTTGGCGAAGAAATGGACGATGATGTGATGGATCAACAGAAATATGCAAGCTCTGCCATGCTCCTGGTCCAGGCACTTGTTCAGCAACAGCAAGATCTTGGGTTAAGGGACAACCTCCCACAAGTTTCCTTAAATACGGCCCGGCAGATCATGACGCGAGCAGACTTTATAAAAGATTACGACCACGCAAATATCTTCACAATCGACTCAAATGGCCTTGTGCGGGCGGATTCTGTACCCATGATGAATGCATTTCGTGAGGTTGTGAACGAGAAAGGCTTTGATGAATATCTACACAAAACGCTAGATAGAATATCTGCTATAGAGAGTTTGGGTCGAACTCGAGAGATTGTCAGTAAGGACCTCACACTTCACAATGGTCAATATCATGTTCGATACGGACGGGATGGCTTAATAGTCGAGGCTCATACAAAGGAGTCTCTCTAGGATAAGTGGTCGTTGTATTTATAGACTATAATTTTGATGGTGAGATCCCCAGTTCGGCAAGGAAAGCTTTATTGTTGGGTTCCCGCCCAAGGAAATCCGTAAGCATTGAACTTTCCTCTTTGCTGCCTCCCCGTTCAAGGATTTTCTTGCGGTAATCAAATCCTACATTGGAATCAAGTGGACTCGCTGCAAACGTAGTGGCCCATAAATCTGAAGCAAATACTTTACTCCAGAGGTAGCCGTAGTATCGTGCGTCATAGCCGCCCATCAGATGACCGAAGGCGGCATGTCCAAGTAGTTGTTCATGGTCATCTTCAAGTAAAGCAATTTCTCCGCGAAGTTTATTGTAGAGCTTAGTACTTTCCACCTCTCCCGAAGTATAAGAATGCAAGGTCTGATCGAAAATACCGAGATGTAACTGCCTTAAGTTGAACAATGCATCATTCACATGTTTGGTGTCGATCAAGGAACGCGCCAATTCACGTGGCAGTGTCTCACCGGTTTCGTAGTGCGAAGACATATTCACAAGGACGTCCTCGGTCCAGCACCAGTTCTCTAGTAATTGACTTGGGCACTCTACAAAATCAGTAGCTGTATTAGTGCCGTGGAATCGAGAGTATCGAGTACGGGCGACTATTGAATGAATTCCATGTCCCAGTTCATGAAAGAGCGTAACTACTTCACTTTGCTTCAATAGAGAGGGTTTCTTAGATGTAGGCTTTGTAAAATTGCAAACGAGAGCATTCGTAGGATACACTCGTGAATCATTGCTATCCAGATAGGATGGCTGTAGGCAAAAGGAGGCGGCATGTCCGTATTTGCCGTCGCGCGGATGTAGATCGAGATAAAGCCATCCAACAAAATCCTTTCCGTTGGACTCATCCACCGCAAATTGCTTACAGTCCTCATGCCATACGCTTCTATCTTCCTTGATTTCCTGAAATTGTAGACCAAAAAGGACGGAGAAGATATTAAACATGGCGCGGTATGTCGGTTCAAGGCTAAAATATTCTGATATTTTCTCTTCATCAATAGCATACTTGGACTCGACCAGCATACGGTCATAATATCGATAATCCCATAGGTAAAGCTCTTTTTCTCCTTTAAGCTGTCGAAGAACTTCTGCTTCTTCCTTTCCTTTCCCCGTCAATCTTTGCTGCAAGTCTTTGAGGAAGTTGCTTACAGCAGGAGAGGACTTTGCCATGGCGTCGTCAAGAATGAAGTCCGCGTGAGTCGAATACCCTAATAATTTCGCAGCTTTACTGCGCAGAAGCACAGCCTTCTCTAGGAGCTCTATATTCTCGGGCACTCTGTTTTGATCTCCAATGAATGCCCGGCGTCTTGTAGATTCCGCCTTTGCATACTTCAATGTCGGCAAAAGACTTGGATACTTGAACTCCATCTTGAATTTTCCATCTTTCTCCTCAAAGGTTTCAACAAGCGATTGGGGAATACCTTCTAGTTCATCACGCGTAAACCATACTCCAGAATTCACTTCACCCAGATTCTTGGAAAACTGCACGCACAAGTTGCTTATCTCGTTGTAGTAGCCTTTGAGCTGTTCTCTTTCCTGCTCAGGGAGACCCAGACCTTTTCGAACGTAACTTAATCGTGTCTTCTCTAGCAATCGCTTATCCTCATCGTCCAGCATTGGATTTTGCGCAAAAACTTTCTCCACTTGCTTATATAAATCGACTCGCATGGCAGACTCAATTGAGAACTCGTTATTGAGAAGTTCTGCTTGTGAAGATGCATCGCGGATATCCTTCTTTGTAGAAATATGCTGGTAGAAGAGAGGGATAGCTGTTTTCTTTTCGTATACATCGTCAATCTGCGCTAGCCTCTTGACTGTATTTTCAAAAGAGACGGAAGACAACTTGGAGACTTCATCTTGGGCTTTACGAGATTCTCCAATCGCATCCTTGACGGTAACTAAGATCGAAGAGGTTGTATCCTGAAACCTTGGTGCTGCAAGCATTATGATACTCTCTCGAGTTTGGCGGAAGAGCTTAGGGATAATTCTGTTTCCCCGCAAAGCCTGGAGCATGCATTCTGAATAAAGTTAAGAAATTAAAAAAGCCATATTGAAACTGAAATACGTACTGCAGAAATACTGTAAGTAATGGTGACAGTAAGTACGAGATGGCAATCCTACAAACGCCGGGTTATAGAGTGAGGCCTTTCGCCTCCTTTCAAACTCACCCACCACGAAAACCAACACTCGATACCATATCTCCGAGACAGAATATTGGCAACAGCAGGCAATGAGACGGGAGCATATTTAACCATCTAGATATGCACATAAAAAGACTCTTTGGCCTGGTTTTTGGGGCCAGTTTCCAAGGTGCACCACGAAGAGGTCTGTCTAGCATCTCGTATGCGCGGTGATGTTCCCCGCACAACAGGGCCTTATTTTTCTCGTCGGCCAACCAATGAGCTTTCGTATAGGATGGAAGGCGGCTTATGTATTTCTACCTTGTGATTCAGACCCACATACACTCCTCTACTCAAGGTGGCTGCAATACAAAGGGTCTATTAGGCCCGACTATCAGATTGAGCTTAGTGGATAACACGTATGACAGCGTATACACCAGCCACTACACTACGAATCCGATACTACAATTTTAGACGCATCTCTCGTAGAATTGATGTTGCCAGCGTAGGCTTATGGGATTAAGTAGTATAGCTTGTGATTGCTCGGGCACAATAGTCAAGCGCACATTTCTCTCATCTGAACTTCAGTCGCTACTTTCTAGATTATGAACGATCAATTAGATGCCTCGGTCCTCGGTACAAAAGAATAGTAGGCCAAATGGGAGAGTAGCTAACCAAAAGCTGGGACGAGTTTTATAGTAACGAACTGAGGAATGACTCTGAATTCTCCACTGTCTGGTTCGGCAATGTCACTCAAAACAAGGTCGTTGACTACGTAAAGAAGAACTATAAGACCAGCACATCAATACTCGATATCGGTACAGGCAACGGCCGACTTCTGATTGCTCTCGCTGTTTTTGGCTTCTACAGGCTAAAAGGAATTGACTATTCACAAGGCGCTATTACTCTCGCTCGTCAAATTGCAATAGAATCTAATGCAGGTTTGATTGATTTTAGTACTGCCAACTTCTGTCGAGATGAAATTTATGGTAGCTTTGAATTACTTCTGGATAAAGGCACCTTTGATGCGATATCTCTCAGCGGAAACCAGAAAGACAGAGAATACTATGCGAGTACTGCTGCACATTTCCTACGTCAAGGCTCTGATCTTTTATTGACTAGTTGCAACTGGACAGAGCCGGAGCTAACTACAATTTTTGAGGAACACGATCTCTTAGTTGCAGACCGTCTGGCCTACCCGACTTTCAGCTTTGGAGGACAAGCTGGGTCTCGTGTGTGTACGGTGTTATTGCGTCACAAATACGCACGAAGCCATCAGTCATGAGAGATGGCCCCACTTGAGCCAGCACAGCACCATCCACCGATTCCTCTCACTAAAGTCTTCTGCTCCTCGCTCATACTCCCACGGGCGTGAGGAACCGTCTGCGTTGATCTCCAGTATTGGGACCGCAGGAACCAGAGCAAAAGACGCAGCAATAGGAAAGAAAGTACGCATCTTCACACGCCCGGTGTGGAACCCAGCTACCACTAGAATACGTGCATGCTTATCTTTCCGCAAAAGCTGGCTCATGCTCAAAGCGAGATTGCGGTGCTGCTCAGACATCCATAGCATGTCACCTGCCAAGATAAGGTCGTATCCGTTTGGACTTTCACAACTAAGTGCAGTGTTATCTGTGCCCCACTCGAATGGAATCACGTCGACCCTTGATTGCACGTCAAGAGGCAAGCAAACTTCGACATTCCTTTCAAGCGCCATTATAAGTCTTTTGGAGGGGTAGTCTGACAAAATGACCTGATGTCAGTTCGAAGACACGAGTACTTACCCGTTTCGCTCCATCCAACGCAGCCAACAAACCTGGCAATCCAGCACCTGCACCAAGCTCGAGAACCATTTTGTCCTTCACAATAACCAAACCATTCTCTAAAAGACTACATATGTAGAGAGCTGCACTCCATACAAAATGTGAAAATAATCGTATGTCGTCGTATTCTGGCTCCATAAGTACCACCGTCAATGGACCATGACGGGCCGAGGTGTAAGTAAACGATTGACCTGGTTCTCCATGCGATACGACAACCTCTTGAAATATAGTCACTAGTGACTCTTCGAAAAAGTCGACTTCCTGGTCGCCGATTGTCATTGACGAATCATGGAGAAGATATTGAGCGATGCAATACCTGAGCTGAGATCAATCGACAAGGAATTGGTTAGCCTTGCTAATTCTCTACGACTACAAAGTAAAAAATTAATGCTCAGATCCAGAGATGAAGTTGCTAGAGACTACTTGAATGCTGAAATTGCTTGCGAGCGGCTACGTGATAAGCTGAATCTGCCAGACCACCAATTTCGTCCACCAATTGCAAATAATCAATATCGAAAGCTACTCGACCAATTTCGAAGTCAACTGGGTGTGTCCACTCCGAAGAAGAGGAAAAGAGTGCATATAGAGGAGGAAATTGCGCTAATTGTCGAGAAAGTCGAACTCGGAAGCCAAAAGGCCGGGTTTGCTGAATTGGCAAAGCAGTATGTACACGATCAGGACAGTAAGTTTTCTACAGAATATACTCTTCCTGCTTTGGCAGTCATTGTGCTTCTACTGGCAAGGGGTATATCAGCCTTTGACGATGATTCCCTAGAGTGCCTTGAGACCACAAGAAAGATTGCAGCAAGTGTGAAATTGAATGCAGGAATGAGTTTTAGAAATATAATACAGCGGGTATGGAGAGAGACAGAAGAGAGAAAGCTGCTCGAAGGATTTAAAATCTCAACAAGAAATAAGACAAAAAGCGGCCCCAATGAATGCTTTGAGCCTTCCTCTATAATGGACTTCCAACCTTACTTCCTTTCAGACGAGGCCGTTTCCCAGTTCGAGGAATGGAAACTTGTTATTATGGAGCAAATTAGGAGAGGAGAGGAGGCCCAGCGATAAAATCCAGTGTACTTTTCACCTTCAACGATTTCGCTCGGCTGTGTCTTACCCACGTGGACAAAACGATTCCTTGGGCCCGACTACCACAATGGCATTATAACTGTTACGTAATACGGGTGGACTCACTGCGCCGAGTGAAAAACCATGCCGTTTCCATATCTAATGCAGAAAAACAACTCGTTCCTTTTAATGACTAGCGATATGCAAGTGCACGGTTTACAGGCACGCAAAAGATCGTTGACCTGATCTCATTTACCTCTGCGAGACACTGTCATAGCCAAACGCACAACTGGAGGAATCTTCTCAAGGTCAATTGCTATACGACCAAAGATCCGCCAAAACTAACTCGAAGCATTCTCATGCAACACTGTGCATAATGCCAGTGAAGTAGGTCATCACTCGGAGGAGCAATTCCAGACCTTCTGCTCCGTCCGTGCAAGAGATCTTGCTTTCCATGATCTGCGATCGCGAGCGAGTCAAGCGAGAAAAGACGTAAGCGGTATGGAGCCAATCAAGTCACAGCTAGTGGTACGACTCACGAGTACTGTACTTACTAATCATTCTAGATGAAGTCCATTAATTGGCAGATGTTTCGACATGGGGAAATGTGGCTTTATCTCTACTCTCATTAGCTTTCGTAATTGCGAAAATATCTTCTGCTCATCATTTAGGTTTCCGTTCTCGGTCTTTTCCTCCGCGAGCTAACCCTTCGTACGCGGCTATTTCCGGGGCGGGATTCCGGGGAACTGCCGGCCACGATGCGTCATACGTATATAATTATACGAAGAAGAGGCTATGCCACTCGTCAACCTCCTTCTCACCTCACACCATGACGATTCAAGCAACTCACTTCCCAGACCCTTATGCACCGAGTAGGCGCAGGCGGTACAGTGATAGCTCGCTGGAAAAGATACCAGACTCACCGGAAGAGCCAAGTTGTCATATGGACACGAGTAGGAGAAGCTCGCTGGATAGCGCTGAAAGGAGAGATTTCGACGACAGTGGGGAAAGGTCTCCAAGATCAAGAAGTAGCAGCATGAGGCACAGCATTCATTTGGAGCTGCACCCAATTGCCGAATGAGGAATACCCATAAACCCTCAAGTAAACACCATAGCGATGTGTCATGAGATATATGGGCTCCACGTTATGGCGGAGAGTCCACACTGTACATACAATTAATTCCAAAATTTGGTTATGATTTAAAAGGTAGTGATCATCGGGGGAGGCGTAGCTGGCTTGGCTGCTGCCAGAAGTCTGCGCCTTCATCGAATAAGTGTAACACTACTAGAAGCAGGGAGGAAGGGTTTGAAAGCATGTTTCAATCCTAATCTGATTCAAAGTAAGAATAGGAATGGCCACGACTTGGTTCTAGGCCCCAATTGGATTCACGGAACTGTTGATAACCCAATTTACGAACTTGCGCGAGAAGTTGGCTCAGAGTTTGCAACATTAGGACACTCTGCTTCCATCATCAATGCAGATGGAAGCATTCTCCCGCCTGCAGAAGGTAACATGCTACAGACAAGATGTTGGGAGCTGTTTGAAAGTGCAGTAGAAGAATCAAAGAACCATTTACATTTCATTAGACCACAAGCGAGCTTGTATGACTATTTTCGGCAAAGGAGCGCGAGTCTATTTCCCCACAATGAGATGACGCAAGAGCTCTTCAATCTATGCTCGGAGATCTGGGGTTTCATCATTGGCAATGACATTCGCAATCAAATTCTAAAGTACTACAGCCTAGAAGAACCATGGCCAGGAGAAAATCTCTTTCTGGCCAGTTCATATGCGAAAATAGCCCAAGAGATTTCTCACTTTGCCCCCCCGGAAGATTGTTTCCTACAGCAGCGCGTAAAGAAGGTGGAATACGTTGGCGGCAAGACAAGAATACATGCTACCTCCATGTCACTTGCTGCCGATGCCACCATAATCGCGGTCCCGTTGGGCTGCTTGAAGAAGGCCCAAATTGAGTTCAGCCCTCCTCTACCCGCAAACGTGCAACACGGCATTGACCATCTTGGATAAGGGAATCTTGAGAAGGCAAGTAGATAAAGTGCATGCTCATGAAGATGTTTGTTACGTTCGACACACCCTTTTGGAAGTGCAACCCAGCAGAAACATACCAATTTCTTCGGGCAGATTATCATCCACGCCAAGACTCACTTTATGCAACATCCCTTGCACATTTGCCTCCTGCGCTAGCAAATCCCACATTACTACTTTTTACATGTTTGGCAATACCTCTGATTATGTGACCAGTCTGACAACATTTGCTGATCGATGGGCCTTCATCCAACCTTTCATACAGAAGCTTCCAGGTTATGATGGGCAGCAGCCAGTAGATATCACTACCACAGATTGGACAAACGATGCTGAAGCTGGAATGGGAGCTACACGTTCATCCCCACAGGGATCGAGAATGCGTTTGAGGATATCAAAGCCTTCCAAGAAGGTGATTTGCAGAGAAGCTTGTTCTTCGCTGGAGAACATTCAGCCCCTCTGCTAGGCTTGGGCACAACTGCGGGGGCTTGGAGAAGCGGTGAGCGCGCAGCAATGCAATGCAAATAATAAACAAGCGCGGAAGACTCATAGCTTATTGTACATTGTGATAGTCGTTCGAGGACAATAACAACCTCTTAACATCATCACCGCAGCACAGCTTTCCTCCGTTCATGGAATTCAACAAAGGCCAGCCTTCCTTCCAGCCTAATTTAAAACAGGAGACACCAACGATCGTTCCATCTCACTGTCGAAGCAGCAACAAGGAAGGGTCGCGTCCCTCGCCAGTAGTGCAATAGCGCGGACACAGTGCCAAGAGACATCAGCAAGCTGAGAGGACTCCTAACGAGAGCCAAAGATTGGATCAATCAATGAAGGAGCCAGTGGCCCCATTTCAGAGATTAAACTGAAAAGAACAGATACTACACTTGATCAAAGCCTAATGTCAGCAATTTTATCATTGGGGGTGGCTTACCAAAAGGCGAAGAGATTGCTTACCAAAATTTGCTCAAAGGGTATATATAGGATTTTTTCAGCCCTAGCCCTAATAATAGGCAGTCTCGTTGCTAGATCAGTACGGATTGGTGTCGATCTGCGCAGTACCATCGACTGTTTGGAGGCATCTGTCACGTCGCTTTTTGTACATCCATTACGTATAAAGAATCATTCATAAAGGAAGACTGCTGTTTTTGCAATCGACTTAGGAGCAAGCACATGGAAAAATACAGTTAACATTGCGACAAGCCTGTCACATATCACGGTTGATTAAGGGAACGATTTTAAATTGATAGCCTTTAAATTTCTGTGCTTTAGTCGCTTCATAAGTGGACGACATTGAAGGTGCTCATCTTGTTGTCTCTTGTGGTCAACCTGGCGCGACAACTAAAAGTCCTGGTCCTAGGTTCACAACCCCACACATAGGCCCTTTGAAATCATGTAGGGTAGAAGGCTCTGCGTGTATGGTCACAAAAACACAAAAGGGTTTGTGAATATGACTCTGCCCGACGGTACCAGTTTGCCAGCAAAAAGGGAGGAACAATATTCAATGTATCATACACGCTGACAAGAAAGTCAGGCTCAAGTCCCTACGACGATCCTTTATGTAACGAATCAAATGATGGAAGTGTCTTATGCAGGAAAGTGGGTACATGAGAGCTTGAGATCTGGATTTTTGAGAATGTGAGCCGAGTCACAAACCCCTAATCCATAGTGAAACATCGTGTTGCTCAAAATGATATCCGTCATAGTAATTGTATTTCATCAGTTGCGTCTTCGGACAATGCCTAATCAAGAAAGCTTGCGCGGAATGTATCACCGATATGACATGATGAAGGATGCTGAATTATGTATATACTATCATAAGCGCTCTACACGCGACTTGCCACACACTGCTGTGCCTCAAGGATAGCCTTGTTGCGGTCGTGCGACTCCTTCTTGCAATCGCCCAGACCCTTACAATCATGATCCTCCAGCAAGCGATGCTTCCCGCAGAACTTACCGTCGCAGAAGCTGCACTCTCCGACGATAGGGACACGGGGAGCCGTACAGGAGAGGAAGGTGCATTTCCTCTTTGCTATCACGCCTCCTCGGAGCCGCAGCACCAGATGCAGCGTGGACTCCTTCTGAATGTTGTAATCACTAAGAGTGCGTCCATCCTCGAGCTGCTTCCCAGCAAAAATCAGTCGCTGCTGATCCGGAGGTATGCCCTCCTTATCCTGGATCTTGCTCTTGACATTATCAATAGTGTCGGAGGACTCGACCTCAAGGGTGATGGTTTTGCCAGTAAGAGTCTTTACGAATATCTGCATGCTGTCTCCTTCTCTCCCTCTGCTTCTCGCTTTCTCTCCTTCTCCTTCTCCTTCTCTCTCTCTCGAGGGTAGGGACAAAGGTGGTGTGTGTGTGGATGAGGGAGGAGGGGAGTTGTCCACGTCAGCCCGATGATTTAACAATCTCTGCCGAGTCTCGCCCACCACCCAAAATGGGATTTCCCACCTTCCCAATCCGAGCACACCCAATCGAGCAACCACGAATCGAGCGAGAGTGCGGAGGAGGCCCACAGTGACTAGTCGGCCCCGTCTAGGGGATACTCTGGGCTCTAGCTTCTTCTCATGTAGAACCCTGAGTTGCTAAATGACTGGGGATACCCTTGTGGCTGGTGCAATCTACCTCGGAGAAATGACTCTACGTGAAGAAGTGAGCCCGGAGCGAAAACAGAAACCATTACGCATCACCATGAACTCCCTTGAACGTATGCTAATGAGGCATGTCTCCTTCTCTATCCAATGCTTCCCCCGTATATTGCCGAACCTATCACGTGAACATTTCTTTGTCCTTTGTCCTTGTACTTAGCTGCCATGCAATGGGAGCAAGTCGACAAGCAGGCTCTGTGTTCAGCACAGACGATGGCACGGGCCCGAAGAGGAGGATTGTAGATCCGCAAGACACGCAACAGGCTGAATCACCCGCTGCAAGTCCCACTCAACAGGACGATCCACCATTACCTGCCAAGTCGTCTCGATGGCAAAAGCTACGCGAGCACGTCGACTTGAGTCTTGAAAACAAAGGCAGTGTGGCTAGGGACCATCTCGCAAACGAGCGCACCTTCCTCGCCTGGCTTCGAACAAGCCTGACGTGCGCGAGTCTCGGGATTGCCGTCACGCAGCTGTACCGCCTCAATGTCGGAGGTGACAGTGGAGGGACAACCATCACGGTCGGTAAGGCAATCGGTACTACTTTCATCGGGCTGGCCTTCATAGTGCTGGCATGTGGATGTCACCGCTACTTTGTCTCGCAGCAGGCCATGACACACCGCATGTTTCCTGCCTCCCGAGGCGCAGTCGCATTGGTGGGCGGCATCGCAGCATTGCTCGTGTTGGCAAGTTTTGTTACAGTCTTTGTAGTGAACTCGTAGCATCCGTCCTCGCGATGGTGACCACCATGTACGAAATTATGATTGAGCAGCTTACGGCTGTATTCGAGGACCAGCGCAATTGGATGCAAGTCGAATATGGGCGAGTCTGACTTAGTGCAAACCTAGCCAATGCGTCCTCTATTCTGTACCATACACTAAATGAGGCAGGATACACGGTGAATTGGACGGGTAAGAGAATCGCCACCATCACGTCTCACTTTCAGGTTTCTACTTGTCGACTTCGGCATCCAAACTCACGCTGGGACCATTTCAAGGAAAGGTAGCATGCATCGAGATCGAGCTTGGCAAAGGCGTGTGTGGGACGGCGGGGAGTAGCAGGGAAACAGTGATGGTGGAGGATGTACACGCATTCTCCGGGCACATTGCGTGCGACGCAGATACCGAGAGCGAGATCGTGGTGCCTATGCTGGTAGGAGACCGTCTGATCGGAGTTCTGGATATTGACAGTCTGCAGAAGGCAGCATTCTCGAGGGACGACGTAAGAGGACTGGAGCAAGTGGCGCATCTCATTGTGCGTTCGTGCGACTTCCCTTCATGATAATTAAATATGGACTATGCATCCTCATCCTGTCATTCATGCATCATCATTTCTAGCTTTGTTTCGCGCAACGTTCGGTAGAAATTCCCCACGCTCGGTCTCCCGGGTGAAAGCCTCCCACGCAAAAGAGGCAGGAAGGAAGGACGGAGGGAAGGCAGGCAGGCAGGAAGGAAGGAAAGTAGGCAGGAAGGCAGGCAGGCAGGTAGGCACAGCATGGGCTGTGGAATGAGTAGCGAGGATAGGGAGGGCCGTCAACGCAATGACGAGATAGACAATCAGCTCAGGAAGGATCGGGCTGTGCTCCACAATGAGATCAAAATGCTACTGCTGGGTGCTGGCCAGAGCGGCAAGAGCACCATCCTGAAGCAAATGAAACTAATTCATGAAGGTGGCTACTCGCGTGATGAGCGAGAATCCTTTAAAGAGGTGGTCTTTATTAATGCTTCGACCGCGATGCGGAATATTCTCGAGGCAATGGAGACGATGGATATACTGCTGGAGCATGAGGCGAATGAACATTATCAGCAAGAAGTCCTCCTGTACCCTGTTGCAATACACAGCGATCACATGCCTACGGAAATAGCGGTCGCCATCAACAACTTGTGGAGAGATGGTGGTGTACAGAGGTGCTATGCCAGGTCTCGCGAGTACCAGTTGAGTGATAGTGCACAGTACTACTTTGATGCCATGGATCGTATTGCGGCCGCCGACTATGTCCCTAGTGATCAGGATATCCTGCGGACAAGAGTGAAAACGACTGGGATCACGGAGACAACCTTCATCATTGGTAACCTCACATACCGCATGTTTGACGTGGGTGGACAACGCTCAGAGCGGAAAAAATGGATACATTGCTTTGAGAATGTAACCACGATTATCTTCCTGGCGGCAATCAGCGAGTATGACCAGCTCTTACTGGAGGACGAGACCGTCAATCGCATGCAGGAAGCCCTGACCCTTTTTGACTCTATTTGTAATTCACGCTGGTTTGCCAAGACGAGTGTTATCCTCTTCCTCAACAAGATCGACAAATTCCGCGAGAAGCTGCCAGTCTCGCCCATGGAGAACTACTTTGCAGACTACGAGGGCGGCCAGGATTACAATGCAGCGTGCAACTACATTCTGAAGCGCTTCGTCTCACTCAACCAAAGTGACATCAAACAAATCTACACCCATTTCACCTGCGCCACCGACAGCCACCAAATCCGGTTTGTTATGGCAGCCGTCAACGACATTATTGTGCAAGAGAACCTTCGGGCGAGCGGGCTGATATAGCCCCACTATAACCTCCCATGTATATGACTATCCCATAATCCCTCATGATTACAAAGACCGTCGTTCCGGACATGCCATAAAGGTCTCGCCTCCCTAGGCCCCACCATTGTGCCTCCAGAGCGCAAGTATGGGGAATGGTGAAGAGGCTGCTCAGCCAATGGACATTCATCCGCGCAGGCGGTCATCGAGCCTGGCGGCACTGATGGTGCCTTCGAATACACCCACCGCAGGGGACGCCTGCGGAGGCAGTGCAGACGAAAAGGAGTATGCAGCGCAGTACACGGCGTTAAGCGGAGCAGATCTTGGAAGGATGATGGAGGAGGCGTGGCGGAGGATGGAGATGCATATGTTGGTAGGCGAAATGTCCAGCATGTCTACCTAGCTTGGAGTTGCGAATGTGTACGTGTTTTATATGGCACAACCTACTTGCGAGCAGCCGCATCCTGAGCCTCTGCTTCCACGCCGCGTTGTAGCGCCTTCCCGCGGTCATGATGCTGCTGAGCGTCCGCCTGGCCCGCCGTGTCGCCCACTACGGCAGAGTATGCACCTGCTACTGCCCCACCCGCACGATCGACTTGCCGCTCGCGTAGTCAGACAATTGGCCTTTTGCCTGCTGCTGCTCACCCTCCTGACGCTGCTGCTCGCCGCTGTGCTGCAGGCTGGTGGAGCCAACCAGGCCGCCAAATCCTTGCTTCAAGGACCATGCAGTCTGCTTCCAAGATCCTTCCTGTCGGTCTTGGTTGTCGACAGCAGTCCCGCTGGGTGTTGCCGTCACTGGGCCAGCCTTGACGGCCGCCTGCGATGCATCATTCTGCTGCGCGGCGATGTTTTTGTTGGTCTCGCCTTTAACTTGCTCGCCGGTGTTGCCGGTCACCGATGCGTAGGTGGACTGAGCGGTGCCTTTGGCGGCGTTGTATGCTGCTCCAAGCGTGGAATCTTGGTTGCTGCTCATGCTGGTGGCGATCAGATGGACGTGAATATGATGCAATGGAATCCTACATGTACATGAATGCTAATAATGCTGCAAGGTTTATCCTCCTCCTCCAGGCTTCTCTTCGTCGCGGCGGAAGATACCGCGAAAGTCAAGACCACTTTTCTTCTTTCGAAACGGGCTGCCGCAGCCTGATTCGTCCTTACTTTGCTCCTTCTCCTTCTCCATCTTCCTGTCATCCAGTCCATCCTGTCGAAGCTTCCTCAGCGGGCCAACGGTGATGGAAACCGCCACCGTCAGAGTGTGTTCACGGCAGAAAAAGACAAACCCATGTGGCCCTGTGAGCGTCTCCACTGGTATATCGAGACCGATGGCAGCGTGGCTGGTTCCTTTGCTCAGTGCTGCCAGAGTGTGGACGTGGTCGAGGGAAATGGAGGTGGGAAAGTCATGGCCCTTGCTATTCACGGCCGTAATCGTAAGCACGCGGTGCTCGTCCTCCTTGGCCGCATCCATCGGAACCACCTTGAAGTCACTGGCGCGGGCGAGCTGAAGCGAGTGAAGGGTATTATCACCTTTCGCGCCCCCAGGGTCCAGGCAAACCCGGAGGATCTGGACACGTTCGATCTGTGCCTCATAGACAAGGTGTTCATCCGCAAGCAGGGGACTCGGCTTTGTTCGGATCTTTGCAAAGTGGAGCATCGTCGTCGTGGTCATTGTGCTGGGGTGCTCGGTTTGTTGACACCAGGCGGAGAGGATCGGCGTCGCTCAGATAGCAAGCTCGAACGACACTCTGCACAAATCAAAACAAACCCCCAAACCATCTCCGCTGAGCTTAACCCCTCGCCCCGGCAGATTTGCCTCAAAAACAGAGAGAAAACAGTTTACATCGTTCGCATTCATCATCCGCTCGTCAGCCCATTGGCTGGACCTAATTTTCTTATTTTTAGAAAAGCCACAGAATACGCTGAGCATCTCGACACGAATATTGATAGGCCCGCAGATAGAGCTCTATCCGAGCAAAGAGGCCTTCAAGGCAAAAACCATCATGGTGCACAGGAGAAAGAGCACGCTGCCTCTCCTGCTTGGCCTGATGGCTGTTCTGGCCTTTCTTCTCTTCATCATCTCTCCCGGATCTCCTTCCGTCTTCACATCGAGATATGGTAAGCAACACAGGCTCCCTAAAGTACGCTTCTCAAATGCTGCCATCCAGCACCACAAGCTGAACAACCTGACGGCCACGTCGAACCCGGTCAAAATGAAGGAACGCGTGCTTATCTTGACCCCAATGGCACGTTTCTTTGACGGCTACTGGAAGAACCTGCTACGGTTAAATTACCCCCGGGAGCTGGTAGATCTTGGATTTATTGTGCCAAAGGGCAAGGAAGGTAGCATGGTCTTGGAGAGGTTACGAGAAGCTGTGAAGGAAGTGCAATCGGGATCGCGCAAGCTGCAATTCAACAGCGTCACAATATTATGTCAAGACACAGACTCCCCTGCTTCACAGGAAGAAAAAGACCGCCATGCTCTGAGCACACAGAAAGGCCGGCGGGAGGCCATGTCGCGCGCTCGCAATTCCCTCCTTTTCACAGCTCTGGGCCCTGCAACTTCCTGGGTGTTGTGGCTTGACGCAGACATTGTAGAGACACCGCCTTCCTTAATACAAGACCTCGCCTTGCACGACAAACCGATTATTGTTGCAAATTGCTATCAAAGATACGTTGACGACACGGGGGAACAGAAGATACGCGAATACGATTTCAACAGCTGGCACGATAGCCCAGCGGCCTTGCAACTGGCCGACAGTCTGGGAGAGGACGAGGTCGTTTTCGAGGGTGAAGCATTTCAAGAGGGTTGCACGACTAACAGCAGGATACCGAGAAATGGCTACCTACAGGGGTCTGATGGCCTACGAATACAATGCGGGTGGCAACCTGCACACGGAGACGATGCTGGATGGCGTTGGGGCAACTGCTCTGCTCGTGAAGGCGGAAGTGCACCGCGACGGGGCCAATTTCCCCCCCTTTGCATTCTACAACCTCATCGAGAGCGAGGGCTTTGCAAAGATGGCGCGACGACTCGGCTACCAGCCCTGGGGCCTTCCCAATTACCTTGTTTACCACCACAACGATTAAATACCCTACCTGTCCCATCGCGTAGCCTCTCGTTCCTGAATCATGCTGACCCATGCGTCCATCGTCGATGGCTGGTTCCAGGAAAAGTCCACCATGTGGCCAGGCATGGCACTTACGCTGCAAGTGAAGCAGATCCTGCATGTGGAGAAGAGCAAGTACCAGGATGTGTTGGTGTTTGAATCCACCGACTTTGGCAATGTGCTCGTCCTGGACGGAGCCATCCAGGCAACGGAGCGCGATGAGTTTTCGTATCAGGAGATGATCACCCATCTGGCTATGAACTCGCATCCCGATCCCCGACGCGTGCTTGTCATTGGCGGCGGAGACGGCGGAGTGCTTCGCGAAGTGGTCAAGCACGAAGGTGTCAAGGAAGCAACGCTCTGCGATATTGACGAGGCGGTCCCGCGTGTAAGCAAGGCCTTCCTTCCCAGCATGGCAGTCGGCTTTCGTCATCCCAAGGTCAAAGTGCACATTGGCGACGGGTTCAAGTTTCTGGAGGACTACAAAAATACGTTTGATGTCATCATCACGGATTCGTCTGACCCCGAGGGACCGGCCGAGGCACTCTTTGGCCAGCCGTACTTCCAGCTGCTGCATGATGCACTGCGAGACGGTGGTGTAATTACGACCCAAGGTGAATCGCAATGGCTGCATCTCCACATTATCAAAAAGCTCATGGTTGCGTGCGAGAATGTCTTTCCAAATGTACAATATGCCTACACCACGATTCCCACCTACCCTTCCGGACAGATCGGGTTCATGGTGTGTTCGAAAGATGCAAACAGCGATCTCACTACCCCACTACGGAGCTGGGACGAGGCGAAGGAAGGGAGCTTGTGCAGATACTACAACAAAGACATACACAGAGCGGCGTTTGTCCTTCCCACATGGGTTCGACAAGCGCTTAAAAAATAGATCTCTAATCCACTTGTCACGCTCAAGCTTACCTCATGTTGAGGAGTAGGTTGGTTCCCCCACTCGTGCCACCGCTGCTGCCATTGTGACTCGATGGGAGGTACGTGACTCCACTGCTGCTTGCAAGTGTCTGAGCAATTTCCTTGCTTGCTTCAATGCGTCGAATGAGGAGCAGACCATCGCCAGCCCGCTCCATGGCTCGTGAGATGGTTTCAGCAGCCTCAGCTTCGCCCTCCGCACGGATGACATTGGCCTGCCTCTCCTGTTCTGCCTTCTCAACCGTAAATCTCGCCCGCTCCGCGTCCTGTTGTGCAATCTGCTTTTGCTCCACGGCTTTGGTGAACTCCTTGCCGAACGTCATGTGCGTGATGCTCACATCCTCCAGGGCGATGCCAAACTCGGTGGCGCGCTTCACCAGATCCTCTCGGATGCGTGACGAGACGACTTCTCGCTGCGTGATGAGCTCCGCAGCGTCAAACTGCGCAACGATGGATTTCAAGACCTCATTTCCAATCGACGGCAGGACCCTCTCGTCGTAATCGGTTCCCAGGTTCTGGTAGATGCGCGGCAGCCGATCGACTTCTGGACGATGCAAGACTCTCAGCGTCAACGACACCATCTGCAAGTCCTTGCTTCCTGTCGTCGTCGAAATGTTGCGCGGCTTGGTGCGGACATCGAAGAGGATGGCTTTCTGCAGCCAGGGGACCAGGAAATGGGTGCCTTCATCCACCGTCTTGCCCTTCACTCCCTGCACCCGGTCGAATATGACTGCGCGTGTCCCCCCCTGCACATCGTAGAGACTCGCCTGCGCCAGACTGAGCCCGATGCCAACCGGAATGGCCAGCCGAGCGATAGCCTGGAGTGCAGTGGACATGTGTGTCGTTGTCACTCTTTCTTTCCTTCCTTCACCACCAAACTCCATCACCGACCGACAACCAAACCGTGTTGTGGAAATGGGCGGCGAAGGCGATCACGGCCATGGACAGGCCTACATGGGATGGTGAGCAGTGGAGGTGATGTGGCTCTTGCTAATGCGCCAGGTGGGGCAATATGGGCGGGCCAAAGCAGAAGGGCATCACGACATACTCGGTGTCGCCTTTTCGACAGCGAGCGCTGGCTGGGAGCTTGCATGGGATGATCTTCAACTCGGCACGAAGGGTCAAGGGACAGATTCTCTACATTGGCGTGCCCTTTAGTATTGCATATCTGGCGTACTCCTGGGCAAAGGAACGCAACGAGTTCTACAACTCAAAGGCCGGACACGCAGCAGGGTTCGCTCCTTAGGCACACGTATATACAGCTAGAGTTTGTCATGCAATGCTCGCGTCCTTGAAATGAAAGCTGAGCACGTCGGTGAGGTTGGGGACGATGTCGTCCTCCATGGAGACCCGTCCTCGCACGCCTTCCACATACCAGACCTTGATCTCTCCAAACAATTTACGGGCTACCCCTGCCACCGTAGTGCCTCGCTTGATCAGTAGACAGTCCTGAATTACGGGGCTGTTGATGCTCTTCACTGGGAAGACGGGAATCAGCAGCATCTCCACAGCTTTGTCCATGATCCCGTCCACCCCGGTAGACCCGAATCGAAAAAGCAGCATGTCCTTCATCTCCTCGACTCTCGCAGACTCCTTCTCGTCGAGCGGCTGGAGAGACGCATCGTCAGCAGAGGTCTCTACTTGATCACTTCCCCTCTGATACCGAATGAAGCCGTCTGTGTCCAGTCGCTGAAGATAGGTCTCCCACAAGGCGCTCATGAGTATGAGTCTGCCAGCATCAAGCTTCCGAGACATGCGGGCAATATGTTGATCCGCATCGGGATGATCTATCTTATTCAGAGCAATGACGGTGGGAAATTTGGTGTCTACGAAAGCATTCACCAGCCTGTCGAGCTCCATGTCTCCCCACGTCTGCAATGGCGATGTCAGCTGCAGTCTCTCAAGCAACCCAGCCACTACCTCTTTTGTAGCACCATATCCACTGAACTGTATCTGGATGGATTCAGCATTGGACGCCTTGGTCGAGATGTGCCGTCGTTTGACACCATCCCATTTCCTACACAAATTCCCTTTTATCCAAAGAAATATCTCTTCACGAAGCCAGGTCACCTTCTCGCTTGGATCATATCCCCGAGTCTTCTTGCCTTCCTCGTCAGTCGTACCGCTCACATCCACGACGTGCACGAGGAGGTCGGCAAGACGCAAGTCATCCAGAAATTTATTCCCTAGGCCTCTTCCTTCCGAGGCTCCTCTCACCAAGCCAGCCACATCAAGCAGCTGCATCGCAACCTGTCGCCTTCCGGTGCATCTTCCCTCCATAAACCTGCACTTCCAACCTGGTTGTCGTGTATGGGCGCATGCGACCCACACGTAGCCTGCCGCTCGATTGGGGGTGATTGTAGTGAATGGAAAGTCCCCCACCTTTGCAGTACTTTTGGTCAGCGCATTGAGCGTCGTCGATTTCCCAGAGGACGGGAATCCAACCAGACCAATCAAAGGATCTCTCATCGGGCCTTTGAGTAGTAGCTAGACCGTCGGAGAGCTACCGCTGCCGACTTCATGGACGTCAGAAATTACAGTTGCTTGTACTGGCGGAAACGAACGGCAAGAGTTGGCAGTCAAGATGTTTCCTAGTGATTGACAGTGAGTAGCGAGGAAGGTCTATTACGACTGAACAAGCACCACGAATGAAAATGCAACAACCGGGGAGCTGTAATCCTGAGGCGGGTGTAGCGTTGGCCAACTTGCACTGTGCTCCTCCCAGGAGAGAGCCAGAGCGGGCAAAGGTAGCAGGGAGCGAGGAACTTTCGAGCCAATCTGGACAATCTACGATGGCGAATGAGGAGGATAAAATATGATTATTAGATCGTGTTGACTATTATTTTGAAGATGGCGTATTAAAGTCCTATTGAATAACAACTATGCATGAAAGCTGGAAAGGATCCCCTTCTCTACTCCACAGGAGGTATGTATCGACCAATCACAAGAGAGCAAAGGCCCCTGCGACCAGGGCAAACAGGCTTGACTCGAGACGCGATCCTTGATTCTCCCCGACCTGAGAAAGAGGCTTTGCTTCAGCAAGACCCTGCGGTTTGCTTGCAACTTGTGGCGTCACAGGACCAGCAGGAGCAGCGCCAGCACCACCAGCAGGCGCAGCACCACCGCCACCGCCACCAGCAGGCGCGGCACCACCAGCAGGAGCAGCGCCACCGGCTGGAGAAGGACCTGTTGGCTTGGCTGCTGCGTTACCAGGGACCGTATTGGTGACAATAGTTTGACCTGGCTCAACGTGGACCTTTGACGGAACTGCAGCATATCCTGGCGATGTGATCTTGATCTGTTGGCCACCCTCATTGTATTGACATGGACTGGGGAAGTACTTTGGAACGCAAATGACGGTGTCGAAAGCTGGTTTGTCAAGGGGACATCCAATTGTGATCTGTGTACCCACTGAAACGTTGACATTTTGGACCTGGCTAATCTCCATTCCCGCTCCTGCGCCTGCGCCTGCATGTGCTGATGACGATGCAGCAGCTGGTTTGTGTGAGGCAGCACTTGACGCTGATGAGGCACCAGCAGGCTTTACTGAACCACCGTCAGACGAAGAGGCAGTAGTGTTACTGGCTGCACGACGCAGCAGACTAAAATTCTCGCCGTCATGAGCACCTCTGGAGGCTACAGCTGCTGCCACATATAGGCAAAGTATACCAAAACCTTTCATACTGAATAGATGCAGCGAGCGACTGAGGATGAGGATGAGGTGATGTGATGGAAAG
>JAABUO010002168.1_pt1 | contig 24340 bp, 27 predicted proteins | sample 5559291 | NCBI WGS metagenome assembly JAABUO01 (sample SAMN10711878, study PRJNA513372) | rock metagenome | isolation source: Antarctica rocks | place: Antarctica: Victoria Land, Finger Mt sud
ATTATGATAGAGTTTACTAATCTTCTATAGAATTTCAAGGATGGGTGGGTTGGGGTTTCCCATGAAATTAAGGGCAAGCAGGGTAGGTCTGCGTGTGTGGGCTAAGCCGCATTTACACTCTCAGCAAAATCCTTTCTGAGGATCTCACTTTTTGAGTAGGTCTCTATACTTTTTAGAAAAACTTGTAAATGTGTAAATAGGTGTTATAGAGGAATTAACTACAGCCTTAAGTACCAGAACCTCAATTGGCCATTAACCCTAGGCTGTAAATGCTGTAAAGGAGCTATTTAGCCTGACAGATAGGGTCTGATTTCAAATCTTTACAACATTGCTTAGTAAAGGCCCCTAGGGCCCCCAGGCCTGTTTTGTAAGGCTATTAGTCAACCCTATGCTTGACAAATCACAGAGAAAACCCCATGGTCAGTGGTCAGTTAGGCAAATATACATATATGCACCTTAGGTTGGATGTGTTGCATTTGCTTCAGCCTTTGCCTAGCTAGGCCTATAGGCTTGTGGTGCTGACGGATCACATCTGTCTGGATGTCACTGACGTTTAGTTTGACACAAATGCATGATGTTATACAGAGTTGCTGAGGCTCTGCCATAAGTCATTATACACCCTAAATATTGCTTCCACCTCCAGTGATGTCCACGCAAGCACACATGTGTCCACAACACGCCACTTATGACAGATGTGGTTTCGGAGCAGATTGCACGCTGTGTTGTCCTGACTACTTTGCAGAGTCTGTACAATAGGCGAAACACACATAGCGAACAGACCTTGCACCGAACGCTGCAATGTTGGGCTTTGTGATTCCGCTGTTGGTTTTCTGCGGTATCGAAGGCGTTCTTGGCTTGTCATTGTTGCTGCCTCTGCCGTTCGCACGACCGACAATATTCATTTGCAAATTGACTAACACACAGGCCGGCAGATCCGTACTTGTGACAATCTCCGTTATCCTGTTCTGTTTGTTGCTCGCGCCGTTGTATGATCTGACAAGTTTTCACGACAAGCCAGAGGCGACAGCCGGCGCAAACCAAATACGAAGGTAAGCTCTGGAGCTCAGATCTGCCTGCAATCTGTAACGAGTTTCACCCGCATACTGTGAGTACACATGTAATCCATTATACAGAATCGTTTCACGTACATATGCAGACAGTCCGAGGCCAGTGCACATCTGGGAGCCATTCTGACGGGGTATGACCTTGTAGCCATGTTCCTAGTCAGGAAGTTGGGCTTGTCACTTGGGAAACTGGACGATGTTACCAGCGAAGCAAAATCTGTAGAACAAGTCAAAGCTGAAATTTCTGCATTTGGACCCAGCACAGCAGGTTCTTGATGGATGCCAATGTTTAATGCCTCACTACTTTACCAGCACCACTTGTGGCAGAGCACATGCACAATGCCATTGCTGGAGATGATCAGGCACTCTGCTTGCAAGGACTATCCCCAATGGCGTTGTAATCAGTGCAATTTTGAACTTTGATAAATCTTGGCGTGGTGGATGTTACAGTCTGAGATATGGTGTGTTTGTCCTTCATCATCAGCTTGACTGTCTCCAATTTTCTCAAGCTGGTGATGTGCATGGCAGTCTAGAGTCCATGTCAATTTTGAATCTTTTAAAGCACATTTTGACTCTAAACTTCTCAAAAATTTCTAGCTGTGTCTTGAGCAACAATGGTTGCCTGTGTGACACCATTGATGTGTGCAGCTTGTGCCCTGTACAGTATACGTATTGGGTCACTGTTGCAGTTTCAAACAAAAGTACTGGGTTGTCGCCTCGCTGCAAGATCAAGGTGAAAGTACTGAATGTGTGACACTTTATCAGTTTTCTCCTCCTAATGCCCTCCATGCTCCACTGAAAAGCATATACTCTGGGTTCAACACCAGTTATGAGTATATGGTCAAGCTTATTGCCATATATATTGAGATTGACTCTACCCCAACAAATTCACCGTAAGCATACCTTTCTATTCTGAAGGAAACTGTTGTTACTATGCCTGTGAGCTTGACTTTTCACATTTTCACTGGCAGCAGTTCAGTCCCTTTTGTTGCTGGCCTGGTAAGTTGCTGATGAGTCATGTCGACTGAGCCTGCGCTTCAAGTCATCGTTCTCTTCCAGCAAGCGATCATACTCCTTCTCCAGACCCTGCAGGAGCACATAATCACATTTGAACGACTCACAGCCCATGTTGCATGTTGAATAGATACAGCTTAACCAGGCATTCTACTGGGCTTTGCAAATCAGTGCATGTTATAGTACGACGCTTATACAGGCAAATGGCTTAGTGCTATTAGGCAGACACCAAAGCCTGCACATGAAATCATACACAATGAGCTGGGTTGCAGAGCTATATCCTGACAAGACACACGTTCTGCAAGCGGGCTGCGTCACGCCGTAATACCCTGTAACACACTGCCACACTGCTACAGTGCATCCTTGGGAATGTGAATGCAAGACCCAATCTATCAAGGTAACAGATGCAGCTTTGATTAGCACTGCTCACTGTGGCAGCTTTCATGGCAGTCTGACCCTGTTTCGGAAGCCAACCTTCAATAGGGATGCATGAGGTTGGCAGCCACCATGATCACTCAGAAGTAGTCTGAGTGTCTAGATGCTGTGATGAGTCACTGTCAGCTGCCCAGTGCTTATCATGCCTATTGCAATGCCTAGACCCTCATCTAGACTATTACACAACTGTGGAACCTTTCAAAACAATGCAGAGTCCACCTTGGAAAAACCATGGCCACAGTCTATGCATCTGCCTACAGGACGCTGAAGAAGTTTGTCAGTCATTTTATGTCAGTTCCCCTGATGAGCCCCAAATACAGGAAATACAGTCTGATTGATTGGTTGTGTGATTGATGCAAATCAGGCCTTGCTGAGCAGCATGGATGCATAGACAGCGTCCGCTCAAGGAGGTCTTCCTGAGTCAGCAATCTGAACTTCAGCACTGAGTTCTAAAGAGTTGCAACAGGTGGCACGTACCCGGCTTTGGTTTTTGAGGGCTTCAGCATCAGCCTTTGCTCTTCTTCTGTCCTCCACCGTCTCATCTAGCTTCTTCTGCAGCACATTCTACTGAATTCAGAAGCAGCAAAGTGCAATGAGGAAGAGGGGGGGGAAAAAGCAGGGATGACATCAAGAAGGAGAGGGAGAAGGAGAAGAAAGAAGGAGAAATGACTCATCTAAGTGCATCAGCCAAATCCACCCTCCCCAAATATTATATGGATATTGGCCTGTTGTTTGAAATGAGTCATACCATGCACACGACAGACTGCAGGGGGCACACCTTACTTCTCAGTGTTGTTAAGCATAGCTGTTGTATCAACTGCAAAGGGTTTGACCTTTAGGAATTAATCACAGCAACAACTGAGCTTTCAATAATTTTTCAAAAGTCATTCTGAACTCCCTGCATGCTCAAACATTGCCCCTGAGCTCGGACATGCTGCCTTGCACATGCATTTCAGCAACATGTTTTGTCACAGGCACTTTGCAGGCATAAAAAATGTGATCATATGCAGAGGTAGCCAAACAAGGCTGGGGCTGGTACACACCAGCATAGCAAGAACACAGAACAAGCAAAATACGCAGCAGGAAGGAAGAGGAGTATGTCAGCCACTTGGAAAGCCACGAATAGATGGCATGCAATGTTGCAACGATCGCCAATGAATCACATCAGGATCAAGCAATCTAGCTAGGGTAGACAGGGGATCTGCGGCATGCACAGAGGCCAGGCATGTCTAGCTTGCCTGCAGCGACTGGGCTTGTTGCTCGAGTTGAGCTACATCGTTTGAGGGAGAGGCGACGCCAGTCTTGGGCTGCTCACCTGAAGTGACCCTGTTATATTCATTCCTCAGTCCTTCCACCTGCACCAGGCACCACCTGCTCACCATGGCCTCTGTTGCATGACCATAGGCCATGTTGCATGGTTGTATGCTCTGTTATGTTGTTTGGCTGTAGGCTATGGGCTCTGTCGCATGCTAGCTGTATGCTCTAAAGGCGTTGTTTGGCATGCTATGTTGACCATGAGCTTTGCTGCATGCTGATTGTTGGCTCTGTTGTAGTGTGCGGCATGCTCCATTGAGTGTGGGGTCTGTTGTATGAGAAGATCTACAGGATCACCCTTGATGTTGGTGTGTAGCTAAGTGAGCAAAGCTTGCTAAGTATGCAAGTAGCTTGCAAGGTAGACACAGCTTATATGACTCACAATGTGTCTAGTATCAACTTCGCAAAACACAATTGCCAATCTGGTGTCATTACATGTGAACCAAGCCTATTATTGCACACCTTACACGTTGTACACATGGTACTCCTTACATGAGCAGACGAAGTCCTTTAGGCTGACAGGCAACCAACAAGAGGGCCAACGCAGCTCAGCAGCTGGTCACATATGCATGTTTTTTGAAATGTGTGACTTGCAGACCCAGTTGCATTACTTGCAAGCAGCACAGTGCCCGCTCTCAGCAGCTTGGACATGCCCTGTAACTACAGTTCTGCGCTGTCACTGCATTTGTGCGCTGATGCCAGACTCAAGCAAAGGCCATCAGCGTGGTTGTGGAGCAGACCTGTTTGAGCATTGCTTGCTGACTGGTTGTAAGGGAGTCACGCTGAGCAATGACAAGCCCCAGCTTTCTGACCACAAAGATCAGCACCAAGCAAGCTCCTGTCAGTACCGCTGTGAGCTGGGCTTCCACCATTTGAGACCTGCAAGAAAGCGCAAGTGTGCTGCTGTCAGACTTGCACCTTGCATAATGGTGGCTCATAACTGGTTTGGCTTAATTGTTGAGGTGTATTTGCTGTTACAGATCCTGCAAGCAATGGATGTTGAACAGCTGAACTGAAATTGAATCTACAAGCAAATAAAGCATGTGTAATGATTGCATGTCCTTAATTTTGCGCCAGATGCATGCACATAGGCAGAGCAAATTGGTGTATGCTTTGCACATCTGCATACATGGCAGTGCATACGTCATGGGAATGCACGCCCAGGGATTTTGCTGAAACCATTTTGCTATACCTGCGCTGCAAGCTATCAGCAGAGCTTTCCTTGGCATGACGGCGCATGTGCGCTACATCCCAGAGGGGTGACACTGACATGACCGCCAGCACCGTCGACAGTGTGGCGACGACAGTCCATCCTAAGGCACATTATGTAGCACCTTCAGCAGCTGGAAAAGTTGGTTGATTTGACACTGTGCATTTGAAGATGTATACCTGCGCTTGTCTTTGTGGCTCGGCACAGCAAGACCGCAGGCTTGTCAAACGGAGGCGGCGAGAGTAACAGGATGCCAATGGCAGATAGAATCGCCCCGAGGATCAGGAGAGGTATTGCAAAGCCTAACATGGCTCAGATTGCTTTCACGTCGCCGGGCGTACTCTGGATTGAAGTCAGGCAGATTTAACGAGCGATTTTTTTGATAGAACAAGCACACTTGTCATGCATTGCGCGAAGCAAAGCGCCGGTCATGCGCGGTGTTGAAGTCAATGTGACTTGACCGAGTCAACAGGAAGAAGACTTGCAATCGCAGTGTACAAAGCCTCCCGTCGCGCCTTTGCACCTGCGCCACTTTCCTGAACCCAGACACGCGTGCGAGAGACGAAGCGTATAACCAACCTCATGTCGTAGCGACTTGGCGCACGCCGCTTATGCGGCATGTCGTGCATTGGTCAAGCCATGCTCTTGCGCTGACTTTGATTGCGTCTGACTGAGACGCAGCACAACTCAACTGCAATTCAGGATCGATTTGATGGACCATGAAAGCATAGTGGGGTTGTACGCTGTGATTCAGCAGGAGCTTCAGTCGCCAGATGTAAACATCGCCAAAGTGTCTATTGCTTTGGGGTCCGTCGAATCGCCGCTGACCAGAAAGAGTCCAACAGAGCGATCTTGGCCTCTAGATTTTTTGGTAAGCCGAGACAGCTGCAAGCAACTTTCCATCGCTTTGCAGACTTTTTGCATATAGTCAAGAGATGGTGCTTGCAGTTTTTGTGCGAGAGTGTGGCCTAAGATGTTTGCACATACAGGAAGAGGTCAGGGAATGCTTGGACATCTTTCAACGCTTTGTTGCTGAGGTCAACAGACAGCTTGCAACGAAGAAGCTGGACACTCGCGTAGGTTTCAAAAACCTTATCATGCTGAAATAGACAACACCTGTGGCCCTGCTTCTGTTATTGCTGCACAGCATGCCTCAACACATATGCACTGAGGCTGATGAGCTGAAACTCAACTACTGCTATCACTGATGTGGGCTGCCATTGTCTTGCATTGCAGACCTCTCCCTTCTGAAACCTTTATGTTGCATGAGTCAAAGTCTGTGGCCTTGTGCAGCAGCCAATGCCTAATGTAGATCTGCATGCAGCTGTTTGACGATTGTCTATATTCAAAGCATACTTCATGTATGCTGGTACCAGCAGTTACTTAGGCTGCTCAGGTAATGTGTAATTATTTGTTGGCCTGCAGGCCAAAGTGAAGCTGGTTGCAGATGCTGTCTGGTCCAAGCTGACTGGCGTGTTTGTGAATGATATTCTGCATGTCCAGGTGAGGGTGCTAAGCACTCAACATCTACTTGTTGCACGCACCAGAGGCTGCTTAATGTAGCCTGCTCTGGAGCAGCTGAGCAAATCATGTTGAGGCAGAATATGTTGCATGACAGTCATCAGCTTCAACAAAACATGCAGTCGCATGTCGGCAGGTGGTGATCTCAAAAGCATGTGTGTTTGAAAATATGACTAATCATCCATAATCCATGCCTCAGCACCACAGCTGTCAGCTTGACTGCACTGTCACAATGGCGCAGTGCACTCAGACTTCAATCTCAGTTTTGCTGTGACCAGTGCTGATTTGCATTGCATTGCGTCTCATCTGAGAACATGCCATGTTTCTTGCTGTGTGAATGTCTATCAGCACATGAGATGCTTTACTGTATACTTTTTGGACTAGAGGCATGCCTACCAAAAAACACAACCAACAGCAACAAAGCTTGTTGTGTGTGCCCTGCGTGCATGTCCTCAGAAAGCATCTGTGACATAAAAGCATGCGCAGCAACTTTATGCTGTATGTCTGCAGCATGTGTACGTCTTCACACAGCACTTAAAGTATGGCACCAAGAGCAGCAAGCGGCAGCTGGACTGCGGTGGTGTTGTCACCACAGTACTGGCTGCCTGTCAGATGCTGGCTTTGCAGCATGGACACACAGACCTTGCAGCATGCAGATTTCAGGTGATCTGCTATGCCAAGTGCCAAAAGGGGGCAGTCTGCCTTTCAGTGAGTTTTGACACTGCAGATGTCAAGCAACAGCAGCTCTGCGTGACCTTTTGCAATAGTGTTGCATGGCCTGGGAATGTCATGATTAATTGCTCTTGCACACATGCAGCACAATAGGCCTCTGCATAGCGTGGATGCTGATGTTGCATAACGTATTCTGCCATGCGACATCAGCATCTATGCCATGCAGAGGCCTGTTGCACTGCATGTCTGTACGTGCAATCAAGCATGACACTCTCAGGTCTGCATGCATCCATTATCAGTCAAGGGGCATTCAGTCAGAGGGGCATTCAGTCAGAGGGCAATTCAGTCAGAGGGGCATTTTCAGTCAGAGGGGCATTCATTATCAGTCAGAGGGGCATCAGAGCTGAAGTCAGTAGCAATGAAGCAGTTTCAGTTCCATCTTTTTATGAAAGACATGCAAGAGAGCACTACATGTGTCGCAAACAGACTTTTGCAAGGTCAACATGCCCATGCGTCAGGTAGCTCTGTCAGTGCCACACTTGTTGAAGCTGTCACACGTTGAATGCGCCCTGTTCCCAGGTGTCAGAAGACCATTGCTGGCTGAACACTGACCCAGAGGCTGGGCGTGAGGGGACCATAGAAGTGACCACAGACAGTGCAGCCAAGAGGGCTTTGCCTGTGGATGCTGCAGCATGGCAAGGGTGGTTGTACTCTGGAGGCCATGCACCTCTGTGCTTTCACCAGGTACTCAATGTGCCCAAGCCAGTTTACTTGAGATCAGCAAGCAGCACAACAGCTTGCCTTCTGTTGGGCCACTGATTGTTAAACCCCTCAAAGACATGCACTCCTAAAGGTGCTTGTCCGGTCAGATGCTCTGCAGGCATGGGTGTGCAGGGGAATGTGTGCAATGTTGGCGATAGCATGCAAGGGCCTGAAGTCACTGACTGACCAGGCATCGCAGATGTTGTGATGACTTTGCATCATGCTTTGGGCATCTGCACAATTTGCCAGAGAAAATTGTTGACAAGTTACAAGCAGGGTGATGTTGCATCAATGTTTCTAGATACTAGACTGTTGCTGCAGATGACCATCACAGCCATGATCACGTCCATGAATCCTTCCATAACAGCACGGCAGAACACTGGTGGGGAGGACTCTGAGCAGGTGAGCACCCTCTACTGCAAGGTCATGGAAATAGGTCTTACATGCGCATGCAGCTACATGTAATCAGACATGCCAGAGATTGGACGCGGTCAGTCTGGACTGAATACAGACAGCTGTGAACTCTGATTGCAACTCATAACAGATGCGCCAGCAAAGGTTCGGCCTAAGTGTCTAGCGTCATTTACTTTCTTGGCTTGGCTACTTAGTGGCTGCACTGGGCCATACATTTTCATATTTGTGCTAGAAGTGACATGCTAGCGGTCCACGAAGAGTTGTTTGCTTACAAGCTCTGTGCACACGTGGCGTAATCAAGCAGGCAAGTAGTGAAGCCTGACGTCAGGGCGGGCAAACCGACTTCTCTTGGCTTTTCACCTGCGTTGAACTGACTGCCATGTCTAGGCGTCATCCAAGCGCGACTTGCTCTAGCAGAGCTCTTTCACTTGAGTTGCGGACAGTACAAATCGAATACTGAAAGCCATTGGTCACCGCATGTACATTTTCGATTTACAATCAATCAATCAATATATTTAATGTCCTGGGGGGCAACTGGGGCCCAACAGACAAGAAGTTTAGTTCAGTGAATTCATACAGACAAGATTTGCTTCCTACATGCAAAGCATTCCCTAAGGAAACCACCACATGCATTTGGTTCACACAAAATCATAAAGTCTGCAATAGTACAACAGTGCTGCAGGCGGTCCAAATGCTGTGACCTGATGTGGCTGTACGCTGGGCAATCAAAAACAAAGTGCTGCTCGTCCTCCACACAATCCAATGACTTGCACACTAGACATAGCCTGTCTGTCCTATCTAGGTGAACACCGCCTGCCCAGCGGCCTGTGTCTACCCGCAGACCATGGCATCCAGTCCTAAACCTGGTAATTAGCCTTCTATTTGACGCACACTTGACAACAGACAGATACTCTGCAGATTTGTACTCAGGCTGCATTGTCCTATATAACATCAAGCTGCTGTGCTGAACATCTGCAAAGTACTCAAATGCATGCTGATGCTTAGCCCTTTCTATGACAGATGCAGTGTCAAAATTGTGAAAAAGCTGCCGCTGTCCTAAATGACCATGCAGAAAATCACCTAGAATTACGGGTGTGACTTGTCGGCAGGCCCGCCTCGTGCCTGATGAATCAAACTCCTGAAAGAAAGGATCGAAAGCTGCACTGTCACTATTGAGTAGCGGTACGACGCGGCGCCGCGGTCATCACACGATGTTGCCTGTGCTGCCGGCTGCATTTCTGCTGCTGATCACTGACATGCTGCCGTGGAGCGATCAGGCAGCTCTCTCGTCGACCAGCCGTGATATGCATCAAGCGTTGAGGCCATTCGTGTGTGCTCACACATCCCGTCCGCAACTGGTCATCGAGAAGTCTCCCCCCTGCTAGCCAAGCCGTTTCTTGGCCTGTGGCACTTCAGTCAGCTGGCTGCATGGACACGGATGCCGCATTGCTGTTGCTCCTCTTTTGACTGTACATATGGGTTATCTGTATACCCCTGACCAATTAGCTGGGCAGCTAGCATTGAAAGTGCACAGGGCGCTTAGGAAATGTCCTTTCTTGAGGAATATTCACACACAGGCACTTTCTCAAGTGATAGAAAGGCCAGTGAAGCTTGCACCCTTCTTCTCATTGGTCTACATTTCTGCCAGAGACAACAGGACTGAATTCAGACGCTGTCTTGAACAACTTCTACGTCACCTATACCGGCAGCAGGCACTGCATATCCTAGCAAGACCTAACTTGATAAGTGTACCGACTGACTTTGATCCTGAGTCTCTATTTTCAAAGCCACTGCATGCCCATCTTAGCTGCTGCTTTGTTCGTCTGACTGGCATACGAAGGCAGATATGACCTCAGGTTGCCAAATTTTACCATCTGCTGTGGCAAATTTCATGCGTCAGCGATGTTGCTGAAGCTTGAGTTGTTTGGCGGCATGTTGCTGGCCATTCACTGCAGGACATGTGGTGATAATCACCAGAGGCCCAAAACTTTGATGTAAAGCGTACTTTGATGCACTGTGTACACTGTCCTTGACCACCTGTAGACCTGAAGGCCTTCAATCCTTGATATATGCTGCTACTTCTGGTGAAGCTGGCACAAGCGAATGTTGCTGTGCCTAGGCCTTAGCCATGTAACGAGTGTTTCCTTTTCTGACTGTTGCTTGGACATCCTTATGGACTGCCTGTCACTGCATATCATTGTGATACGAGGTTGACTATGCACCTCACTGCATATACCACCACAACTATTTGCACTCTGTTGGCTCTAATACCAGTGACCACTGCATGCGCTACATAGTCCTCCATACTTTGCACATTGGGGAAGAAAAGCTGTTTTGCACATCACAGTATCTATTTAGAGTACATTCAATGCTTTTGCTAGGCTTCTGCTAAGACTGCTGATGCACATGATACGTCCTTGCTGGCACACAAACAGCACATCTCCCACCTACCTCTGGTTAAATTACCTCTTTGCCTTCAGCACCAACATATGTCTGCAACTTCACTGTTTCATGCCTATGTTCTAGCTGCACTGACTCGTTTTGCTGACCAACAGACAGCGTCAGGCTACTAGTAAAAAAGAGTAGCTGAACATTGCAACATGAAGCGGCTACAAGGATGTGCATACAGCATAGTCTGGCAAATCTTCTTTGGTCGTGCTGTGTAAACCACCTTGCATGCATGCGCGAATGTACAAGGAAGCTATGCTGCTTGGATGCTGCTGCTTCTGCTTTAAACCATTCCCATGTTTAAGTTGCATGACATGCACTGGCAAGCGGTTATGCATACAGGAATGTCCCATCTGAGACTTGTGTGAGATTTTGCCAGGATGCTGTAGCAATGGTGGGAGGTCCAAAAAGGCAGGTTTTGAGTACATGGTTTCAGACACATGCACATAACATCTAAAGGTTACAGGTCCCGGCAAAGTACAGTTTACAGTCCACAGGTTCCTGCAGACTACAGCCGCTGACGATGTATGCGATGCAGGTCCAGAGAGTGCAGCGGCATCTCCTGAGGATGATCCATTCTGACTACCCAGATCTGATGTACCCTGCGGCTTTGGGCTGTCTGGCAGACCTTGAAGAGGTGATCAAGCTGAACAACTTGCTGCGCAGAACAGATGCCTTGCCAGAGTCTCGTGCATTGGCTGCTGCGTCCACCATTGCGTTTTGAAAAGATTTGATCCAGGAGTATCTATGACCTTTTTTTGTGTGGTCCAGTGGACAGCAAATTGGCACCTGCCACATAGTGCAAATCTTGCTTATGCCTGCCTGCCTGCTGACAGCGGATCTTCAAGACAAAGAACAACCAACTCGTTCAGCAATTATGGACTTGTGGCTCTCTCTTAGGGAGCTTCACGTCATGTGCTCGATGCCGACATGCTTTGCCAAGTGCATTTGCTGTGTGTCAATCTCTTGCTTGTGTGCTGCAGATACAGATGCAAGATGCCTTGGAAGCTGCAGTGGAAGGTGATGACAAGGGCAAGCTGGAGCAACACCTTCGAGCAAACGAGGCACAGGCATGTCTTCTTCTTCACCAAAATCTTCACTCTGGACAATCATTCATCCACTCATTGAATATGTCATATAGAGTCAGGTATGTACAATCCTAAGTAGCTCCCTGTGTGAGATCCTGTTTTGGCAGTTAGCGCACCAACAGTGACTTTGGATGTCCAATTGCCATTAGGGCGTATGGTCAATGTAGCTAATATGTATGTATTTATACTAACACAAAACTCACAATAGATATATTTTACGTGTATTCACCTTTCAACACATAACATAGATAACATATGCTGCCAACATGTCCATATATACATTATGTAGATAAAGCACATACACACACATGTGTGTTGCTGGTTCATGTAGGACAAAGTTGCCCTGTTCAGATTTGGCAACTATCACCTTCTTCTGTGTTTCCTCTATGTGTATTGACAGCCTTGCTTGACACAGTACCACGCGTGTCCATAGTACATGATGCCATGATCATACTGATCAGACAAACTGTAGCAAATCTTGCTGGCGCCGTTGCACAAGTCACAAGAAGAGGAGCAACGCCAAGACGCAGCAGAAGAAGACTTTGCAGCTGTAGGTTCACTGCTGGTGTTTAAGAAGGCTAGCTGCATGAGCTCCACATTTGTTACTTGTAACAAACTCCACATTTGTGCAGATTGAAGAGTGTCTGACATAGCCTCATAAGTTGGACTCCTCTTCTGTCTCCCACCAGGCCTGACTTACTTTCTCTTCATTTCGGTTTCCTGTTATTGCTGTTTCTGGTTTTGCTCCTGTTCTTCCTGCCTTCGCTTCCTCTGTCTACCAAACATCCTTTGCTTCTTTGCTGACATCACGTATGCTGCAGAGCCTGTTTGAAAGGGCCATTCAAACATCCATGCAGCCTGGCTTGGGTGGGCACCACCAGTGGTACCCCTTCAGCTACATGTTTGGCCACCTCATACGGCGGGCTGAGTTCTTGGTCAAGGATGCTGCACAGCTGCTAGGTAAGACAACATTGTGCCTCCCCCCCCCCCCCCTCCCTCTGAGGTGAAGCCCTGTACCATGCACACAAGGGGAGCACACAAGTCTGCTTTGTGGAAGACTGTTGTGCTTTGCTGCACATTTTTCAGCTGTTATCACATCATGGCAGCACATATGATGGCCAGGTTCGTTGACTTAGACCGCACCTGTTATAGAACACAATTGTGTAAATCGGTTTTCCAAGTGTGCCCTTATGTTGTGTCTCAGAAAACTTTGCACATGGTCTGCCCGACAGCATTCCTTTACCATCTCCAAGGTCATGCGCTCTGCATTCAGCATCCTGGGATGTTTGTGTCCCGCTCAGGCAACTATTTGTGGTGTGGATGTAGGGCAGGATGTGGCCTTGCAGCAAGCTGACACTGCCATTCAGAGCGCCATGCAGAGCATTGGCTCAAGAGGTGGCGCTGTTGTGTTGCAGCAGTACAGGTGCTCACACTGATACCCAAGCCTTGAATTTTGCCTCACAGAACAATGTCAATCAGTCATAGGACAATGCCAAAGTCATGGCTGGACCAGTTTGCTTGTGCTTGGCATGTTGCCTGCCATCATCAGCATTGTAGCTGAAGATGTTGATTCACGCCAACGCCTGTGCACTGTACACTTCAGGGCACCTGGAAAATGTGGTCATGTGGTGATGGTATGGTTTCTGTGACTTGCAGACTAATCAGCTTGCATGATGGACAAGCTTGCTGCCAAATGCAGCTCCATTGTTGGTGCAAGCATCACCTTGCACACACTGGGTGCGTAATTTGGGGAATCTGGTATTGTGTTGAGTTGTTATTGTCAATGCAGGTTCATGTCAACAGATGAGCAGCTATACAAAGACATAGAAGGTGTTTTGGAGCAGTCTTGTGACATGTTCAGGTGGCGACACCCACAGGCCAAGCAGCCTATCACACAGACAGACCAGCTCACAAGCTTGCTTGAATTCTGGGATGGCATTTGTCATTTGTACACTGGCAAAGCAAAGCCCAGTCACTGGGTTGGACAACTGCTGAAGACTCTAAAGTTGTTCACAGCAGAGGCCAGAATAGATGCTGCTGGTGCAGCAGAAATCAGGAGTGCAGTTATGACTAATGCAAATCCACTGTGGGCAGAGTTGAAAGCACCTAGGATAAAGGCATTGTTTGAGACCGCTGACATAGCAGACGCTAATGGCAATTCCAGTAAACGGCAAAAACGCAGTGGAACATACAGACTTGATGGCTGATCACTGTTTTGAAAGTTTGTTGCTTGTGCATGCTGGTCATGTTTGTTTGCCTAAAACTGTGTCCTGTGGATTATGTAAGACGAGTGTTTTGTTTCTTGCTGGTGATGAGTTTGCAAGATACCTTTGCAATACTGAGCTATGTGGCAGCCTTGGTCCCCCAGCATGATGTACCTTTTTTCAGCCATGGTCCGGTGATTAGCTTGAACTACACTATTACTGCAGACAATTTTTGCTACGCTTGTGCCACTGCATGCCACTGCAATGAATGTACTTGTGTTATTGTTGCTCAAGTGCCAGTGCGGCACATCAAAATGCAATGAGCACAATCTGACCGAGGCTCCTGAGAGCGCGAGTGTTGTTTTGGCACTGGCATGGAAAAAACTTCTTACCGGGTGCATGCAGGCCCCTCAGATACGCAACTGTTGCCAATGCTTGAACACCAACATTGCTTGTTTAAAGGATGATGACATCAAATAACCCCCACAGTACTCTGTAGAGCTACATTGTATCATTGTATCAGGATGCTCTGATGAAGCTACACTAAAGACGATGATGTATATGAATACGTATTGAAAATGCAAAATGGTTCGTCGACACGAACTAAAATCTGTGCGGCCATTGGTCCCGAAACTGTCAGCACACTCCAAGCTGATGACTTTGGTACCTTATTAATCACAGTCACCACGAGTGTACTGCTAAGGATGGATTGCCAATGATGTTTAGATTCAGCTCTGTAAGCCTTTGTGATGCAAAAGCTACATCTGTAGCAGCAGAGCACAACTCATCAGCCACAACCAGCATGTGCAACGGACATAGTTTAGGTGCGATGTCCATCACGATGCAACCGTCAGTCATACAACAAAAGCTGTTCTCAAAGCGCAGGCACCTCAGACAGGCCATGTGGCCATCAAGTTTGAGTCCGACGATCTGCACTCCTTCAAGTGTGGCAAAAGTCGGAGTTCGCAATTTCTTGAACCGTGAAAACTCTGACAAATGGAAGATGTCAGCTGCCTTTGCTACTCAAATCCAGCTCTTGAAGTGTTGTTGGGAACAGCGCCACAGCTGTCTCCAGGCAAAAGGGTCCATCAGGTATGCAAGGCTGCAGGCCCTAAAATCCAGCCGTCATTATCATTGTCTCAAACAAAGCACTTGGCAGGCCGATGCTTTCCCAATCTGTCTGAAAAAGAGACTTTTCACTGAGCTAGAAGTGTCGCAGGTTTGTTTGCTTGTTCTGAATCCAATGCATCACACACAGGCGATGCCTTTGATGTTCAGACAATTCACTTCTGAACCATCATAGTAACAAATCTGCCGCAAAATCAGACGTGCCTTTGGAATAAGGTTTCGCCAAGTCCTGCACACGCATGCACACCTAACCAGATCATCTTTTGGCTATGTGCTAGCAATGCTAGCCATATGCACTAGCGTTGTGCCACACACCAATATGAATCCAGTTGGCATCAGCTACAGTTTCTAAAACCAGATCATTGGCATGATTTGTCAGTTAGTTGATACAAAGGAGGATGTGGCTTTGCAGATGGCTCACACAGCCATTCACCTGGCACTGGTCCTCAAGGCTTTGTTGTGCCCCAGCACTACAGGTGTCCTAGGACCTGTAGTGCTGAGGCACAACAAGTCTGCAGGCATGACAGGCTGCCTCAGGGTGTCATGACCTAGTCCTGTCGGCAAAGCAGCTTGGCGACTGTCAAGGGCACTCAAACTGCCAACAAGCGAGCAGCCAAATGAAGACATGGTGAATGATTTGGGTCTGTCATGTGTCATGTTAAGTGGCACCATTAGCAGCAGCCTCTTGACATAGCCAGAACAAGTCGCAAGCATGCAAGCACAAATGCAACTGCTTCAGTTGTTGGATATAGTCTGCCACACCAAGACCCTGAGAGTCAATGGAGAACTGCTGCAGGCTGGCAGATCTTTCAAAGCTGAAATGTGGATTAGCTCAGGTGCCTCCTCCAAACACAGATTTGACTTTTGCAAAGTTGTTGGAAGCATAGCTGCAGCCGACTCTTTACAGAGTGGTCAGAAAGCAAGCATTCTTGCAAGCCAAAAGCCGGCGGCCATGATTGCCGCCTCGAAGATTGCCACTTTGAGAAATCGAGTCCGACCCTATCATCATAAAAGAGAGCAGACATCTCCATCGACCCATCCGCACATCCTGTAGGTGCCCTTTTAATTATTTACTCTCGTATGACGGATGCGGCGCAAGTCAAGCCCAGACTGGCAAACCTGTCTGATGACCATGTATTAAGCTTTAACGCGATTGGCTGTGCCTGACGGACTACCGCATTCCAAGTCTTGCTAAAGGACGAGCCAAAAAGCAGGTGCTTCAAACAGTCGACCTGGTTGAGAACCTTGCGCCGCACTGATCAACTTACCTCCCACGGTACCTGGATCGCAGCAGCCTCCTGATTTTTCGTCTTCGCAGCGATGCTGGCGGAGCGAGAGTTGTTGCTGAAACATTCTGGACGACTCACGGACCGTACGGACGTAACGCCTGACGAAGCTTAGGGTTCTTGGGCAATTGCACTTGTAAACGACATTTGGTATCGGCATGCGCGCTAGCGCATTGACAGTGACTCGGGGATCGGGCTACACACCATTCATCAGTTGATTGGTCATCTAGGCTGTGAAGTAATAATTGCGCCGGGCAAACCCCTGCATGGTGCAGCTTTGTGGGCGTTGCAACTCACAGAAGGCTGCTTTGCGACGCCCCAAAACATTTGATCAGGTGTAAAACGCGTTTTCAATGCACGTCACGCCTTTCAGTGTGAAGCACGTGCAATCAACGGTGTAGTGAAATGGCACAGCCATGCAAGGGTGTCGTATCTGCATTTATGGCAGTTCAAATTGCTTTCTCTCAGCTACTGCTGCTGCATCTGCAGCTCTGTCGAGCTTGCTTCTATGAAGTGTTTGAGGAGGAAGTGCATCAGACGATCATCGCCAATAGACTTTTCAAGGCTGGAGAAAAGGTGGCCATTGGAGCATCTGGTATGTTTACCCGTGTTCAAAAGATCTTCCAAAGCTGCTGTATGCATACAGACCAACTTATTGACGTGATTTACAGTGCTGTCAGTACTGGCACTCCTGCTAGTTCAATACTGGCTGTTAACAGCTTGACAGAGATGTCAACCTGCAGGAGGTAAAGATTCTACCGTCCTAGCGCATCTGCTGACACTGCTCAACAAACGGCATAACTATGGTCTCAAGCTGTTTCTGCTTTCCATTGATGAGGGCATCACAGGTGGGTAATCATTTCCTCCTTCTTCTTCTTCAATCATTCTTGCACCATGCATGACATTTGCATGAGCGCCATGCATGAGCAGCTGAAGTACGCACTGATTGCTGATGCTTTCAGGCATGTCCCAGCAACTGTGCTTGGCGCAGAAGCCACCACACACCCTTCTGTTGCAGGCTACAGGGATGACTCTCTTGAGACAGTCAAGCGCAATGAACAGCAGTACCAGATTCCTCTTGAGGTGGTGTCATACAAGCAGCTGTACGGCTGGACCATGGATGAAATAGTGAAGGAGATTGGAACAAAAAACAACTGCACTTTCTGTGGAGTCTTCCGCCGGCAGGCCTTAGACAGAGGCGCAGCCATGATGAAGGTTCACACTTCTGCTCCTGTAGCTGCACTGCACACACTTGTGCTCAAGTTTCAGGCTGAAACAGTGCGGCTGGCAGTCTGAAACGCAAATCATGGCACAGGTTGCATCGTTGCACTTGGCTCTTTCTGTGGTGCTTGAACTATAGCAGTACTTGTCCACTTCTCGGCACTTCAGCTGATCAAGCGCCAAAGGGCATCTATTTGTCCTGCAGCTCATTAGCTTATTGTGTTGCAGTGGACAAATTGCTGAAGATCGCCTGCATAGCTGCCCTCGAGCCTGGAACAGGGACCAAGATTCATGTATCATTTCTGACAAAAGATGATTATTGCAGGCAGACAAGATAGCTACAGGCCACAACGCAGATGATATTGCTGAGACTGTCCTGCTGAACATCCTGCGAGGGGATCTGCCACGCCTCTCAAGATGTGCAGCAATCATCACTGGTGAGTCATGCATGAGTCATGCCATACATTGCCTTGTGTTCAATGCCACTGTAGTATCAGCCTGCATAGCTGGTGTACATGGTAAGGGACATTCTTGCTGCTGCCTTGGTATCATCTTGGGATGCCACTATAAATACTGTCTGTCTGCTTGACATCATGTCAGACATCGACAATGTGTGTGTCCTTATGAATCATGTTATAAGTAGTTGTAGTGGCCTTCTGTTTGCAAATGTATGGTGGCCTGGCTGATGTTGCCAGCTGTGCTTGTGCTGCAAAACATATGAACATGATAATGACATCAAAATGTCTTTCGCTTCAGTGCATCACATGAATCATCATGTCATTATCATGTTTATGGCATGACTCATTAGCACTTTTGGTATAAGGACAACCTGGTGTATGTGCGCGTCGCCTTGCTCTAGCATACAACACCCTACATGCCATTGTATTGACATGCAGGGGAGGACGGTGAGCTGCCTAGGGTAAAGCCCTTCAAGTATACTTACCAGAAGGAGATTGTGATGTATGCCTATTTCAAGAAGCTGGACTACTTCTCCACTGAGTGCATCTATGCTCCCTTTGCTGCTAGGGGCCTTGCCAGGGATTTTGTGAAAGACCTAGAGGTAACAGCCTCCACATCATGCATATCCTGAGTCATACCTTGCAATGAGTCAGTCACTGCTCTGTCCCAAAAGGCAGTGAACAGCAATATGGCACAGCAGCTTGTGGTTACGCCGCAAATCATGATGCATTTTTTGTGCAGTAGTGACCCTGGTGTGCTACCACATTCTTGAGCTGTTGCTGTCTTGTGTTCATGCGCACACATGCACAGACAGACCGCATCATTGCGTCTGCAAGCTCTTCTTCACCAGCATTCATGCTGATTACAATCGTGTGTGTCTGCAGGCAACCAGGCCCAGAGGTATAGTTGATTTGATCCATTCAGCCGAAAACTTCCGCATTGAGCTAGGTTCTGAAGGCAACCTACCTCAGCCGAAGAAATGCGAGAGATGTGGCTACATCTGCAGTCAGTCAGTCTGCAAGGCTTGTCAGCTGTTAGAGGGCCTCAACAAAGGACTGCCAAGCTTGGGCATTAGTCGGCCAAGTCAGGTCAAGACTAGGGCTGCCACCAAGCTGGCTGCTGACCAAGTGCGTGCTCAACACACAGCTGGCGAAACGAAGAAGGGTGAGGCAGCTGTGAGCACGTGTGGAAAGCCAATCTGTGGATGCGCAGCCTTGGGTGACAATTGCCACTCAGATCAGAATGGTCGGCATGTCAAGGATGGCATGCTAGCTGCATTTGCCGGCAGTGGTGGTTTTTCCGAGGCTGCTGCTGATGAACCTAATGGTGCACAAGTTGCCCATGACAGGCCTCAGCACAAGGAACATCAGGCTTCAGCACAGCAGCAGTTACAGCATCAGCAGCTGTCGAGCAAAAGTGCCTGTGATACCGGCTGTGACTGTGCAGCTGTGTCTCACAAGGTCAGCAGTGTAGTCTGCAATACGAATGAAGACTGGGTAATGCCAAGCAACTTTACAGATGGCAACGATGCCAGAACCGCACAGTCAGCTGATGTAGCAAGTATGGTTTCTGCATTGTCTTTAGGTACTGTAGATAGTGGTGCACAAATAGAGCTGCCTGTGAGGGTGCATGGTAAGCTGTATGAAGGCAATTTGCGTGAGATTGATGCTCATCCTTCCGCTAGGAGACCAATGCGAGCCGACTTTGGCACTACATGGTAGCAGTTTGTCTGTCTGTAAGCTTGTTCTTTTAGCTTATATGTTTTAGGCCCCTGTTCCACCCAGGTGTATGACTTCTATTTACCGGATTAGCCAGTGTAGATTACTTGGTATAGATAGATGGCGTGGTGCTTCAGACCAGCATCAGAGCGATATCAATCTTGATGCATTGTTCACAGGATGTGTTGTACACACATAGCTCATCACCTAGCATTTCGGCTGATGCTGCAGTCATCTGCAACAAATTGGCCACCCCCAGCCACGTCATACTTTGAATCACAAGCGACAGCAATGCACACTTGCAGGTTGCATGTGCATTGCCGATGAAGGTTTCGAATACTCTGATGATGATGACATCTTGGAGCACAATTACAGCTGAACACTTGCAGGTTGCATGTGCATTTCCGATGAAGATTCGACTACTCTGACGATGATGATATCTTGGAGCACAATTACAGCTGCTCGCGAGACACTTGCACTGATGTCATTCTTTGAGCAAAGCTTGCTCAAATCAGTCTATACGCACTCGTTACCACACCAAACCGTTTCTATTAGACTCGACATAACTACAGCAGGCAAGGCCAAACTTCTTTGGCACTACTAGAACACTAGCTTACTCAGCAATGTGACTAGCAGTAGCAAAATCAGAAGCATTTCCTGTGAACAATAGAAGGACCAGACTCATCATACTCGCTCTTGGCGATCCACATCTGCTGGAATGTAGACAGGGAAGCCAAGATAGATCCTCCAATCCAGACAGAGTACTTGCGCTCTGGTGGTGCCACCACCTTGACCTGCAAGAGCATATTACATGTAAAAGTGAAAGTAAACACAGAGTTACATTCACTTGGGAGCCCATTGCACTCCAAACCTGTGGATGACATAAGTAAACACCGAGCTACATTCAACTGGAGCCCAGTGGAATAGCTGTCCAAACACTTGCAGTGCAGCAATGAACATGTTGCATATTGTACGTGCAGCGCAATGCTGCCATACCTGTGGTTGGCACATACAATGCTATGTACATCCATGAACAACTGCAATAGCTACTGCTCACAGAAAAGACGCAAATAGCAGACAGTATGCAAGCTGAATTATTCCCCAGCTTAGACTGTACGTTCCAACAACTATTACCTTCATGGAAGATGGTGCATGGGCTGTGATTTCCTTGTACATCCTGTCTGCGATGCCTGGGAACATGGTGGTACCACCAGACAGCACAACGTTGCCGTACAGATCCTTCCTGATGTCCACGTCACACTTCATGATGGAGTTGAAGGCAGTGTCATCAATACCTTGAGCCTCCATGCCGACCAGGCTGGGTGTGAACAGCACCTCAGGGCACCTGAACCTTTCACTGCCAATGGTAATGACCTGGAGCAAAACAAAGCCATGTAAATACAGCTGCACCTGATGGTGTCACTGCACCACAAAAACAACCTGTTGCATCAGGTCTGTAAAAATGGATCAAGGGTCATTTAGCACCACGGGCATATGCTTGTTATTTGCTACAACATAATTCTCACACCAGCACAGTTGATGTGGGCAGACTATTTGCACCATTGTCTAGAAGAAGGTGCAGCCATTGTGTGTTGCTGTGACAATTTGGCACATGCCAGGCAAGCAAATTCACCTGGCCGTCAGGTAGCTCGTAGTTCTTCTCAATGGTGGAGCTTGAGGCTGCAGTTGCAAGCTCTTGTTCATAGTCTAGCGCCACATACGCAAGCTTCTCCTTGATGTCACGCACGATTTCACGCTCTGCTGTGGTGGTAAAACTGTAACCACGCTCTGTCAGAATCTGCAGTCATTACAGGTGTTGTTGCAGGTTGGCATGAATGCTTCTGCTGTGCACACCAAACCAGGTGGACTGTAAAAATACAGACAGCACCATTAGCAATAGGGATCTAAACTGTCAGCACTGTCAGCATTTGTTCTGAAGCAAATGCTGCTGAAGGACAGGTAGACTACCTTCATCATGTAGTCTGTGAGATCACGTCCAGCCAAATCTAGCCTGGTGATTGCATGAGGTAGGGCATATCCCTCATAGATGGGCACAGTGTGAGATACACCATCTCCAGAGTCCAGAACAATACCAGTGGTGCGTCCACTGGCGTACAGGGATAGCACAGCTTGAATGGCCACATACATGGCTGGAACATTGAATGTCTCAAACATGATCTGTGTCATCTTTTCCCTACAAAGGCACAAAAGGGCTCAGGTTTGGTAGCTGGCGCAGCTAAACAATGGAAAAGGAAAAAGGCTGTGGTGACACTCTTTAGCAGCAATGATATACCTGTTGGCTTTTGGGTTGAGAGGGGCCTCTGTCAGTAGCACAGGGTGTTCCTCTGGTGCCACACGCAGCTCATTGTAGAAGGTGTGATGCCAGATCTTCTCCATGTCATCCCAGTTGGTGACAATACCGTGCTCAATGGGGTACTTCAGGGTGAGAATACCGCGCTTTGACTGCGCCTCATCACCAACATAAGCATCCTTTTGACCCATGCCAACCATGACACCTTGATGTCTTGGTCGTCCTACTATGCTGGGAAAGACTGCCCTGGGGGCATCATCTCCAGCAAAGCCGGATTTGACCATACCAGATCCATTGTCACAGACAAGAGCTGAAACCTCTCCATCATCAGCCATTGCGTTAGAGGCCTGAGCAAAAGCACAAGCGCCTTGGTGCCAATTTTGGGTATGAAGCCAGCAAATCAGACAGTGCTGGTAGGTTTCACACCAGTTACCTTGTTGAGACTACTCTACTTGCCCTGCTTGATCTGAGAGATGATGTCCTCTAGGTTGCTTACTCTCTGCTCGAGTCCCTTGTCGTATCCCTCGGCCTGCCACCACGAGCAGATCGCGTCAGCACAAGTCAAGCTTCAGCTTTGCACCAAAGCGACCAACGAGTACAAGCGAACACGGAACAACAACTAGGTGTGAGGTCATTGAGACAGCTGCACGCAATGAGACAGCGATTGCTAGCCTGATGCACTATGTTCAGCAACCTTACTATATGCACCAAAAATCCTAGATGTCACACCAGAGACAACGCAGTACATGTGAACAAAATGCGCTACGGAGAGTGCGCATAGCATCGAAACACGCCAGAAACAGAATTAACATTGTATGGCCAAGCCCTAATCAGCCATCAGAGGCCGATCTTGCAGTGCTACTACCAAGACATCAACAGCTGCTGGTGCATCTCAGTCAGTGCACACTTGCATGTGGCAAGCTCTAAGAATGGCTTGCTGTATTTTTTGTCTGCTTTGAGTACAGTAGATCGCACCTGGGCAGACAGTAGTTCGTGAGACCTCTGTATGTCTTGACGGATCTGATACAAGGAGAAACTTCCTGCGACGGCGACTCCGGCGAGAAATGAGGACAGGCGAATCCTCAATAGCATGTTCAGCACAGAGGCATACTTGATTTTGCGCGGACCACTGAAGTTGATCGTCCTCGTTCTACGTGTTCAAGCTTGCAGTACTTTATGAGACAGCCGACATGATTTGATTGAATGATTGATGGCGCCTTCCGTCAGACTGTGCGAAGCAAGGGTAGCAACCCTGCTGTCGTTCTGGCAGAGTTGAGCATGCGTAGTCTGAAGCACATTTGGTGGCAACAAACCATAGATTTTTGGAATGCCTTAGCTTCAGCTCCAGCTTCTTGTTTACATAAACTTGTTCTCATTGATAATTTACAGGATGCGTTTCTTCATGGTGGTCACAATTTTTCTTGGTCAGTCTCTCATTGCCTTTGCAGTGTTGGCTACCATTTACCTACTCAAGTCCAAAGTATCCCTGTCATAGATGTCAACACAGTCATAGCTGGACTTGAACATCAAGCCTCTCTTTCATGGAGCAACCTGTCATCCAACCCACGCACAGCGCCCACCAGGAATGCCAAACTGTGTACATGGCATAATTGGTTTCGCCCCTTCAACACCTCCAACCCATATTTTCTCTTACCTGTTTCTGGCAAGCGCATGAAGCATTTCCTACGTTTCAGATTGAGCTGTCATTCACTACCAGTTGAGACAGGCAGACATCACAGACCACCTATTCCCAGATCATGTAGACTTTGCCCACATTGTCCCCTATCTAGCGTTGGGGATGAATATCATCTTGTCTTTGAGTGTCCACTTTTATAGCCACTCAGAGACAAGTATCACACCCTTTTCAATTCCCGAACCTCTTCACTGCGATCTTTCTTTGCCCAGAAGGATCGCATGATTGTCTACAAGTTTATTTCAGACTGTTTAGACATGATAAACGCTGATGTTTTTGACCAGGTTATTGACAACCCTGGCACATCTGTACAACCTAGTTGGTTGGCTGAAGATGTAAAATCCTCCTCCTCCTCCAGTGTCATGCTGCGGCACAACA
>JAABUO010002171.1_pt1 | contig 24318 bp, 26 predicted proteins | sample 5559291 | NCBI WGS metagenome assembly JAABUO01 (sample SAMN10711878, study PRJNA513372) | rock metagenome | isolation source: Antarctica rocks | place: Antarctica: Victoria Land, Finger Mt sud
CATGGAAAGTCAAGAGTGAGCAAATGGAGCAATTCTTACTCGCCGCGGAGACTGGCTCTGGGAAAACTCTGGCCTATCTTCTACCAGTCTTGGATGCTATCAAACGTGCGGAAGTTAGTGATGCCGACATAGAAGCCCATGAAAAAGCTCTAGCGGAAGAGAAGAGAAAGAACAGCAACTCCTTAGAACTGGAAGCCCCACCTCTATCCAATCCACCTCATCCTACCTCTGGCCGTCCACGGGCGGTGATTCTCGTCCCAACATCCGAACTCGTAACACAGGTTGGCAGTGTTGCAAAAGCCTTGTCACACAAGATTAAATTTCGCTCCGCCCTCATCTCTTCCGCATACTCTGGAAAGGTAATTCGGAACCGCCTGTTCGCTCCAACTGGCGTGGATGTTCTAATCTCCACACCACACCTTTTGTCGAGTATCGCCGAATCCGATCCCAACATCTTGAGCCGTGTTTCACACCTTATCATAGACGAGGCAGACTCCCTACTTGATCGGTCCTTCGCCCCGTCGACGTCGACAATCATTGATAAAACAACGCCCTCCTTACGTCAACTTATCCTTTGTTCCGCAACCATTCCCCGCAGCCTCGATTCGTATCTGCGGACACGTTTCCCAGATATACGCCGGCTCGTTACACCTAACCTCCACGCCGTTCCTCGGCGGGTCCAACTTGGCGTGATAGATGTGGAAAAGGATCCGTACCGGGGAAACAAGAATTTGGCCTGCGCAGACACGATTTGGTCTATTGGTAAAGCAGCAGCCGAGAGTGTCATCAGCAATGCTCCTGGTGACGGCAAGCCAGATCTGGTGGACATCAAGCAGATACTGGTATTCGTCAATGAGCGTGAGAAGACGCAGGAAGTCGCCGACTATCTGATATCCAAAGGTGTTGACGCTGTTGCGTTCAACCGAGACACCCCCGAGGAGCGTAAAGCAGAAACGCTCGGCTCTTTCACATCGTCTACCTCGGAGACCGTAGCTTTGACTGCTGAGCAAAAGAAGCCTCGGTTTGGGGAACCTAATTACGTTCCGGCGAGTCGGTCTACGACTACTTCTCCTCCGGCACGACGTCACCTGCCCAATACGAAAGTGCTTGTTACTACAGATCTTGGTTCGCGAGGGATTGATACGGTGGCGGTCAGGACTGTGATTCTTTATGATGTGCCGCATTCGACCATCGACTTCATCCACAGACTGGGGCGGACAGGGCGGATGGGTCGGAGAGGAAGAGGAATCGTGCTTGTTGGAAAAGGCGATCGGAGAGACGTGGTCAGGGAAGTTAAAGAAGGCATGTTTAAAGGGCAAGCACTGATCTAGATCTTTCAAGTGTCAATATAGAATGAATCCAGGTGAAGTAGACGTTCACATAGCTTCTTGATCATTGATACGGCTGATTGAGGTAGTTATTCTGTACAGATGTTTGTCCTGCCTGTATCGCTGGTGGCAGGGGTAAGTATCAGGTTAGAGTACTAGTCTCGGCAAATATAGAACAAGGGTCTCTGATAGGAGTCGTCTAACTCGCGTCTCTTTTCCTTCTGGCCCCGGAGAAAATCAATCGATTCGTGTCCGAATTCAGCTAGATCCTCTCTGGAAGTCGTGCAGATCGAAAGCTCACGTCCCAAAATGGTTTTCACGATAATCTTTGTTTGCAACAGGTTTAATCTTACCTTTTCCATCTTTGGTGCTCTTCGCTCTTTCGCTGTACGCTGTCCATTGAATGCAGTCAACTTATCTGAAGGGGTCTGCTTGACTTCGATTTCTCTCTTTTTCTCATAGTTATCAAGATGCGCTTTACGTTCGCTACCGTTGTCGCCTCGCTGGCCCTCACCGCTGTTGCTCAACAAAAACCTACACAAGATCTGACAGCATTACTGAATGGCAACAGTAACTTGACTGAATATAACACCCTTCTGACTTCATATCGAGACATTTACGCAAACCTCTCCTTCCAACACGACATCACCATCCTGTGCCCCTCAAATGATGCCTTCCAAAAGATTCCCTACTCGACGCTCGGCCCTGCATTCCTAGCCAACGATAGCGGCGTGATAAGATCGGTTCTGCAATACCATGTACTTCCAGGTTTACATCCTGCCAGCTCCTTCAATGGAACCTTTTCCTTTGCACCGTCATGGCTCCAGAACTCCACATACACGAATGTTAGCAGCGGTCAGGTCGTCGGGGGTGTTCAACAAGCAGGCAACGTCAATGTCTTAACTAGCGGACTAGGCTCGAGATCCACTCTTGTTACTCCTGTAAGCCTCGTGTCCCCTCAAAAGACCTGCCTGATACTCCATCAAAACTAATATCACCCTTCCAGGACCTCGCCTTCAGCGGCGGCCTCGTCCACGTCATCGACACTTTCCTCCAACCCCCCGTCGACATCATCACCACCTCTCCCCAATTCAACCTCACCGCATTCGGCGGCTCCATCACCAACGCCTCCCTCGCCGACTACCTAAACACCGCACCGGACCTCACCATCTTCGCCCCCCAAAACGGCGCCTTCCAAGCCCTCGGTTCCTCCCTCTCCACCATGTCCGTCGCTCAGCTCGCCAACGTTTTGAACTACCACGTCGTCAACGGCTCCCACTCTGTCGGCTACAGCGCCAACCTCACAAACGGCACGCAGGTGCAGACACGGCAGGGCGGGAAACTCACATTCACATTCGCCTCTAACTCCCTATTCGTCAACTCCGCGCGGGTCCTGCAGCAGGACATCCTGCTCTCCAACGGCGTCCTGCACGTCATCGACAACGTCCTCGACCCCAACGCCACCAAAGCGCAACCCCAGCCTTCTCTGCCCACGCAGCCCGCCGTGCTGCAAGGCAGCGCCCTGAGCGGCAACGTCGTGCCCTACACTGATTTCTTGCCGAGCACCGTCAGTTCGTTTAGCACCTCGGACCCCGCGCCGGGGGCGAGCAGTTTCGGCGTTAGCGATATAGGGGTATCGACTGCGACGAGTAGCTCGGCGACGGCGACCGGGACTGCGAAGAGCACGAAGAAGGCGGCGGGGGTGAGGGTTGAGGCTGGGGGATCGGGGGTGGGTGTTGTGCTGGGAGCTCTACTATGGGTACTAGGTGCGCTCTGAGACCGACAAAACCCTGGGGTTTGGCTGGGATGATGTTGCTTGGGGATTTGGATAATCTGTGATTTTTTGGTTTGGTGCATTGCGTATAACTCTCCCGTCAATATCCGTCTTTCCTTTTTTGTCTCGTCTGAGGAACATGGAAGCGCGGAGTTCTTGTTGGTAAAAGAAAGAAGCCGTGTTTCGGCTAATCATGGCAGGGGGAGGGCAAACAGAAAAACTACATACGCCATAAGGGACAACTTAATATATAATCTTCGCCTCACCACAACCCCTGAGTCCCCGCAACCTTCTTCCCCTGATTCCCAGTTCCGAGCAGTGTTTCCCACTGTTTCCCTCCAGCTGGGATACCGCCAAAGGAGCTCGAAGACCGACGCTTGGAAGATGGTAAGTGAGTGAAAGGATAGGCATACATTGGTTAGCTGAGTGTATCCATTTGGTAGCTAGAACTACAACATTTTGTCCCAAAACACCAGGGTATTTACACCACATAAATCTCACAACGCGTCCTCAAACTCCGCCTCATCATCTTCGTCCGAGTCCTTCTCCCCTGTCCCTGGCTCCGACCCCACAGCCAGCCCCCCGTTGGGATTTCCCTCAACTTTAACCTTCTTTGCTGCCCTCCCCTCCCCTTCTTCGTCCTCGACAACAAATAGTTGCGACCCTGCAGGCGTCGAAGTACCAGTAACAGGCGCACTACTCCCCGATTCGCTCTCCACAGGCTCTTGCTTAACTTTACCATTGAGGAGACCCTCCTTGACGCCGTTGACGGTTGCGGATACAGAGCTCGAGGGCGTGCCGCCAGCGGGTTCGGCGGAGAGACCTACGTCTTCGAATTCATCTTCGTTGTCGTCGTCATCGCCTTCGTCTCCTTCGTCTGCTTCGTCTGCTTCGTCTGCTTCGCGGTTTTCTCGCGCTTCTTTTTCCTTTTCTTTTTGCATTTGCGCGTAATAGGCCGTTAATTCATCGCCCATGGTACTACCGCCCTTCTTCTCCTCTTCCTCTGGCTTGAGCAGGCTAGATGCAATGCCACCGACGCCGTTAGTCAGAGCGTCGCGGTCTTTGCTACCAAGATCGGTGCGCTCGCCCGTGACGGTCGATGCGGTGTGCCAAACCGGCAGTACGTTCTGCGCCGCGATTTCGGCTTTGCGCCTGGCTTCGGCGGCCTGTTCGGCTGCCGTGCGCTCGGAGCTCGTGGTGACGGAGATTTCAAGGGGTTGGATGATGGTTTGAGTGATGCCTTTGACGGCGGTAGGAGGCGCTCTGCCGGCGTCCAAGGGGGCGGTTGGGCGGGAGGGGTTGATGTCTTCGTTTCGCTTGACCGGGACGGCAACTGAGAAGGCAGTTTCGAAGTTGTTAGAGGGAATGTCTTCCGAGTCGATTTGCTGGAGGAGCTTGAGTAGGGTTTCGAGTTGGCTCATAAGCTTGCTTTGTTTCTCGTGGCCTGTTGCGTCTCCGGCGGCTCGGTCGTCGCGCTCGAGGAGCCCGTCGCAGCGGTGGCAGAGGAAGCCCTGGGGCCCGACCCTATCAAGGACTTCTAGTTGGGTCCATTGGGCTTTGCAGCGGGGACAGTGATAGTCCTTTTTTTCTTCGCTGGGTTTGTACATGTCTTTGACTTTTTGCGTGAGCTTGAAGATGCGGTATTTGATGGCATCAATGGTGGCGTGGAAGTCGATGTAGTAGTAGTCTTTATTGACGGGGCGCTGTTGGCCTTCACGGGTTTCTTGGCGCGAGTGACTGACAACCGGTCAGCCAGGGTAAAACATGTTGAGCTAGAAGAGGAACTGACACTGCTAAAAGTCTATCTTCTCTCAATTTGCCGCACAGCTTGCGCAGGTCCTTTTGCTGCATACCCAGAAGCAGTGCCAGATCTTCGTTGGGCAGACTAGGGAAGTCGCTTCAGCTAGACTCTATAATAGTGAGACCTTCACTGACGCTGAGTGTATCATTAGAGCATCTATGACAAGCACATGGCTCGTTTCGTAGAAGGCTCGCACTACGCTCCGTATAAGAGTCTTTGCTAGATCCATAGCTGAATGTGCTCCGTAGACTCTAAGCTAAGGCGGTTCTGGAGGTGCCTAAGGAATGGAGGCTGGAAAGAAGGGCATTGTCCACCTGGCTACAGCTATCGAGCTGAGTAGATGGGGTAGACGAAGGGGAAATCAAAGAAAGTGATGCGTAGGTATAAACTAGAAGTGAAGTATGAAAGGGTCTACACACCAAGTAGACCAACTTGAGGTCGCCTGAGATGGAAGTTGATAAATTAATTATGATTGGCTAAACTAAAGATATCACGATACGCGAGCTTGATCGAAATAGCGTAGGCTCAGCCCTACCCGTCTGTGTTTGAAGTTCCTAGTTTTTGCATACTGTTCGAGTGTGAAGGTTGGTGAGGTTGTTCTAAGTTCTTCATGTTGGTGTTTTCCACAAGATGGACGAAACGAATTTTATGTCAGCTCCCTCACAGAGCGCCGAGAAGCTGGCCTCAAGTCCAATGGCCTCCCCTTCACGGAAACGACCTCGTGAGGAGGATGGCCATGGAGAAGAGAGGACTTCACGTGGAGGGCGGGGTGGACGTGGTCGAGGGAGCTCAAGAGGGCGTGGAGAGCGAGGTGGCCGCAATAAGAAGAGAGATCTGGGACGTGCGGAATGGAGGTGTGTAGCATTAGAAAACCCTCGTGTCTCTGGACTAATTAATCAAGTCGCAATGCAGTGGATAAGAGGACTCGGACTGATGAAGCTGCCAAACGTCGAAAAGATGATGGTGGAGGAGGGGATGGACTGCCTATCTACGCCACCCAGTTCACCAAGGAAGAAATTGAGAGTGAAGTTAAAAAGCCCAAGCGGAAGGTAGCAGTTTTGTTAGGATATTCTGGCAGTGGATATAAGGGGATGCAGCTGTGGGTACTTGCTGGATTGAGCCCTCTTGACTTTACTGGGAATCTAACTGTATACAGAAACCACCGTGAAAAGACCATTGAGGGTGACTTATTCGCTGCCATGGTTGCTGCTGGAGCCATTTCTAAAGCCAACGCCGATGACCCAAAGAAGTCCTCCCTTATCCGGTGCGCTCGTACAGATAAGGGAGTACATGCCGCTGGCAATATCATCTCTCTTAAACTCATCATGGAAGATGAAGGCATAATTCAAAAAATCAATACTCATCTATCACCCCAGATACGAGTATTCGGCATAGTAAGAACGAATGGCAGCTTCAACGCCTATCAGTTCTGCGATTCTAGAATCTACGAGTATCTAATACCGACTCACTGCTTACTTCCACCTCATCCTGATAGCTTCCTTGGCAAGCAGATTGTAGCGCTCGCTGAGGAGGCTGGAGATCTTGAGGGTTTCCGGGAGCGGCAGAGCGAAGTCTCAGCGTTTTGGGAAGAGACGGAGGAGACATGTATTAAGCCGATTCTCGAACAGCTAGACCCATCAGTTCGATCCTTAGTGCTACAGGCATTGTATAACTCAGACAAGAAGTCAACCAAAGAATCATCAGAAGCGAAGGAAGGCTCAAATGCGGACCAAGAGATTCCGTCAATGATTGAAGTTGATTCTGACCACAAAGACACAGGAATAGCGAACAACCCATCTAACGTTGCCATACCAAATGACAAGCTCGACACTGAACCTAAAAACCCTTCGGTCCTCCCAGAAGCTCCTGGCGGCTTAGACCCCGAAGAAAGCACTAAAAATCTTACCTCCGAACCCTCCGAACAATCCCCCCTTGAAACCGCGATCAAATCCTACCGCACCGCCTACGTCACCGCCAAAAGCGCCCACCGCATCCCCCCAACCCGCCTCTCCCGCATCCGCGCGGCCCTCGCCCACTACATCGGCACCCACAACTACCACAACTACACCGTCGGCAAAGCCTTCCGCGACGCCAGCGCCAAACGCGTCATCCGCTCCTTCACCGTCGCCGAAAACCCCCTCATCATCAACGGCACCGAATGGCTTTCCCTCAAAGTCCACGGGCAAAGCTTCATGATGCACCAGATCCGTAAAATGGTCTCCATGGCTGCCATGGCCGTGCGGTGCGGCTGCTCCCCGGAAATTATCGAGGAAACTTTCACCAACCAGAAAATTAGTATCCCCAAAGCTCCCGGCCTGGGCCTGCTACTCGAACGCCCCGTCTTCGACCATTACAACGAGCGCCTCGAGACATACGGTCGCGATAGCATTGATTTCTCGATCCACGCAACGGAAATGGAGGAGTTTAAGCAAAGCGAGATTTACGAGAGGATTTTCCGGGAGGAGGAGCGGGATCGGACTTTTCATTCATTTTTCGCGGGCATTGATAATCTGAGGAGTGCGCAGATGCTGTATGTGTCCTCTTTGGGGGTTGAGGCTACGCAGAGGGCGGTCGAGGGTGTAGGGAGGGAGAAGGGGACGGTGGAGGGGGTGGAGGGTTTGGAGTCGGATGAGGGCGTAAGGGATGGGGAGGAGGGGTGAGCGAGGGTGGGCAGCTTTGGCCGTTGGTGGTACTTGTGTCGGAAAGTTCCCGTGCTATATTCTCAACAACCTAGACATATCCCTCAGATCTTACCATCTTAATCACCCTAAACTGCTTCTGCAACATAACTCAGTAGACCCAAAATCAAAAAGCATAAACAGCACCAGAGGACAAACAATTTCCACCAAACCGACCATCATTTACCTCATAATCACCAACTACAAGCTACCAGAATCCGCAAAGGCCCAAATGATTTGGGGCCTTGGACTCAACTTACGTGAACATCTAGTTCCTAGCATACAAAAAGGACATTTGAGAACGGTGTTTAGCAAGACAACTGAAGAGAGATTAAGCCGTAATCGATCGTGCTGTTATAATGAACGTAAACGTTGAGTTTAGCAGGACGTTACAGGAAATCAGAAATGTCTAAATTGAATCGTCAGAGTCCGTAAGTTTAATCGATTGTCACATAATTCAGCGTAAATATCCACCGCCTATAGCAGGACATTAGAAAACGCTGTAAAGAGATTAGACAGTCGCGAGCATCGAACCCAATCAATTCTTGTTTGATACTCACCATAGACGTCGTAACCCCTTCCATCAAGACGTTAAACGTTGTTGTTCCCGCAGACAAGGGAAAGAACCAGGGCGGTAGGCCTATGATTTGCCTTCCGCCGGGGGAAAAAAGGAAAACCCAGAAGAAACACTTCACAAGTCCTCGGGTCTACAAATTCACTAACTCACAATTCCATAAGCTTGAACATCCGCGACCCTCTCTTCCCAACCCAAACGCTCATTGCGCAAAAGCTTCTATCATTTCATTTCCTTCCTTGCTATCCCAGTTGCGCCTTCACCAAATGCAGGCCTTCCCAATGAGGCATATTTCCTTCTTTAGCGCCTTACTCTGCCTTCCCGGTCCGATCCATCAAGTCATCGCCAGCAATTTCTTTTTCTTTTTCCTAATCATCACATTTGCGCCAAAAGATAGGTCTTGGTCGTGAACAATTTCGTGTCGAGCACGCCGTCGCTATGGAGAGGTGGTTTGTAGTAATCAAGGGGATACGACGATGTTTTCTGACTCCGAGTCGGTGGGAAGATCGGAGTCTTGATTATTCCATGTGTCTGAAAAGGTTGGAGTTTAGTCAGTGGTCTGCAAGAGGTGGAGTATTAGGAGACAGACCTGAGTTTGCATCGTCTGCGTCAGAAACGGTCAATTGTTGAAGCGCGTCAAGGATAGCTGCAACAGACTCAGTTGAGGTTTTCACCACTGAAAAGTGCACAAGGACCTACTTTCTGCTTCCAAAACCGAGTCATGATCATCTTCGCCGGGATCCGCCGAATAATAATTCTGAAGGCAGTGCCTAATGACCTGTGTCACATTCTCCACGTTCTTGTTTTCGACCGGCTTCTGCTGCTGGACAAAAACATCCTGTATGCGTTTGACACATGCTGCACAGAGCTGTCGAGCAACCCTCTCAAGTTCCTCGGCTTCTTGCTCGTTGTCCATATTGCGATGGTCTCGATTAAATACGAGGGTTTTTAATAAATCGATTGTGCCGAGTCTGACTGACTCCTCCCAATACATGATTAAAGCTGGTGCCCAGCGCGGTACGGCATGCAAAACCATACGATGGAAAAATTGTGGGTTTCTTTGAAATCGTGGATTCTGGACCCGGCGTGCCTTAACGAAGAACTCCAAGTGCTCTTGGCCCCCATTGAGCCCTATGGTGTCAACTTCATTGGCAATTCCGGTTATCATTTCTTTCGCATTAACGGTCAATGGGCAGGTCTCGCAGAAGGTAATCGCTGCGATAAGAAAAGGCCCAGCTAATGAGGCAGGCGCAACGTCAACGCCACCCAGAATCGTCCTTAGAATATCTTGTAGTGAACCAACTTTCGGTTCTGCAAGCACCATCATTCGGACAATCTCATTCGCAGCCACGGGATTTTGATCCAGGTTGAAGATCTTTGCAAGGAATATTAAGGTTTTCACCCTTTCTCCTGTTCCCAATCGCATGTAATTTTCTTCAGCATGAGTTAAGCCCATCCTCCCGTTCATCAACGGACGGTTCCGATTCTGAATATCTGACGGTTGCTGTTCGAGATCAATCCCAGTCAGCAGAATGCGAATAAGCTCGATAAGCTTGAGGAAGGAGAATCTGCGCCCTTTTTCGAGCAGACGAACGTAGTGCACATAGTGTGGGTATTCCCTCCTTACACGATGAGCATTAGGGTGCTCGATGACGAGTATTTCCAAGCATAATTTCAGAAAGTCTTCCCGAAGCATCACGTGAGATTCGGGCATCCCGAGATTTGCCATTTCGGTCAACAAACCGAAATAGTCGTCCCAAGCTCGGAGAGACAGGTGTATGTAAACCCATAGTTCTTTAAGACAGCTCACCATATCTTGGAAAATCCCCCGAGTTTCGGGCAAGTTGTCGTCAGTTGGACCAGATTCCATTGAATCGACATTGAAGCCATATGTTCGGGTGTCGTGCTTGCGAAGATATTGTAGTCCGTTTAAGATCATCGTGGCAAATTCCTGGCGGACTTTAGGGTTGGGGCATCTAAGAAGAAGGTTACGCAAAGACTGCTTGTGGCACACCACCCAATCCAAAGCAAGTTTACAGCATTTTGGGCAGGTCCCAATTACCCTCGAGAGCGATGTCAGCATCGTTTCAAAGCCCGCACAATCCTTGGTCCTCGATAGGATCTGATCGAGATGGTCCAATGCCAGCCAAATGGCCTCTTGCTCGATAGAGTGATCATCAGAGCAGGTACCTTTCGTGATATGCCGAAGCTGTTCGAGTAAGCACCGCGCAAAAGCGGCATGGGCAGGATCAAAGAGGCAGTATTTGCGAATAAAGAACTGGTTTTGTATTTCAATCGTATTTCCAATGTCTAGCGGGATTTCTACCTTGATAGGAATATCCATCGTAGCCGGATGATGTTTCTCGAGCTCTACATCCATTGCAATGATCCGCTGGTAAAACAGCATGTAAGCATTCCAGGCTTTGGGGAAACACGCTGCCGAGTAGGGTGAAGCGTCGCCTTCTCCACCATAGCACTGATCCGGGATGTTTTTCGGATTAAACCTAGAAACGTCCGAGTCATTAAATTCAACCCAATTTTGGGTTTGACGACAGTCGACTGGGCTCTCCCGAATATAAGAATAATAATGACCAGACTCTGCAGTCCCACTGTGTACAAGGATGCCCGTGAGCCCGAACATGTCAGACGACATAGGCTGTTGTGGATCCTTGAGGTAGTCAACGTGATACGGTGCCATATCGATTTGTTCCGGAAATTCGAATCGATCGTTTATCTTATTGCGCATACCAGTGCTTATGTCGTAATCAAATCGTTTCAAGTGGAATATTAAATTATCGGGGATATCTTTCAAGCAAGCCCTGAACTACGTCAGCAGACCGAAGCGACAAGATCCTGGGGACCCACCTCTTGACTGCGTCAACGTAGGAACCACATGAGGTACAGGAGTATTTGTTGTCTGAATTAAAAATTAGTATATCAGCTTTTCTAATCGAGGATGCACCCACCGCCTTCCATGACTTCCCCGCCAACATAAGCATTCAAGCTCTCCATCAGTGTTGCTTTCCCTTGAATATCACACTGAATGGCTGAGAATGGTTCGATCCGTTCGGAAATATGAGGACATTCTTTGGACTTTATTTGCTGCACAATCTGGCCTCCATAGAATCTTCTGAATCGTTTCTTCCCATCATCGGATAGTATCTGGCTCTCCCACCTATCAAAAAGCAAGTTATAGAATTCATCCACATCCATCTGCACAGAGACGTCGATAAGGGTATTTTCGTAGTTGATGACGGAATCTGCGATACCCTGAGTATCAACTGACCTGAGTACGCTCTCTTGCATAAAAGCAAACAGTTTCTTCGTCTCAGAAAGAAGTCTTTGAGACGAGTTGCCATCGGCAATGTTTGTGGCCAGTATGAAGCCACGAAAGCTTGCGTTCATAAAAAGCTGGGTGAATAAGGAATTCATGTAGCATGTGTTTGAGAGGTTGCGCAAACCTGGGTATCCAACCAGCGAACGTATGTTCTTCGAGCGGCTGAAATTCCAGTTCAGCTCGAATGTGTAGTCTTCTAAGATTTGAGCAATGCCCCACGTCCAAGCGTGAGAGGTCTCCTCACCTTGGGCCAGCAGTTCTCTGACAAGTTTCAGCAGCCTCTGGTAGCCTTTAATGTCATTGCCCAGCGCCAAGATGATGGAGTAAAGTTCTTGTCGCGTTTGGCTGTGCAGTGTCGGTACTCGAGCAGTGACTGGTGCATCTCCGCTCCAATTTGAGAATTCTGGGAACAGATGCGCGCGTAAGAGTCTTTCTGAAAGGGTATCGCTGGTATGAATTAGCAATCTTTAGCGAAGACGGCCGGGTAACAAACCTAAGATTCGTTGGCTCTTCCGATGACTTTGTGATCTGGATGCACAACTGCAAAAGTTTTGATATACCAGAAACCACCGGATCAATACTTTCTCGACCGACAAACTGTCCTCGATTAGAAATGATTTTATACATGAAGACCTTTGACTAACCTCAGTGTGTTTGTGGTTTAGTAGCAAGTCGCTCCAGTCTTGTATGTACCTTTCGAGTTCGAGACTTTCTTTACCGGCATCATCAAGGGCTCGAAAAAGACAAAAGGCGACGTCAAAGAGTTGTTGCGACTTGGCTCCATGCTCGAGGCTTTTAGGAATGATAGCAGCACACTTCCCCCAAAAGTAAGATACGAAGTCTTGAGCTGGCACCTCTACAAGCCTAGACGGCAAACTAGAACAAATTCCCTGGACAGATTCTACTACGCCTTTCCGGAGTTCCAGTCTTGTGTCTTCCAAGAGAAGTTTTTGCAACAGCATGGAAATTTGGGTGGTGTTCTTGAAACAGTCCCATGCTTTACTACAGTGCAGAGATGCCTCAAGTATTGCTGCAAAGCTCTTACGCACCAGCTCAGTTCCTTGGCTGTCATTCGAGTCTGACTGGGCGAAGGCGACGAACCATAGCAGGCGTTCGACCAGTGCTGCTGCGTCTGGAAAGAACGTACTTGAAATTCTCGGCGAGGTGGCTTCCTTTAGGAATGTCAGCAAACAGTCTACTAGGCCTACTGCGGTCGAGATATCAATTCCAGTGTCGACTGATACGCCAACTCTATCGGTACTCGTCAGAGCAAGAGCCAATAATTGTACGCCGTGAGTTATGAAGCCTTCGTTTGTGGTGCTATTCTGCAATTGGTGAACTAAGCAAAGCTTGAGAGCGTATACAGAATATAAGATCTTGAACTGTGACGACCTGGGAAATGCTTTCGCTGTCGAAACGTCCTTTGAGCAAACAATGTTTGTTATGCTTGCGTGGGGCGGGAACGCGATTAAGAATTCGAACACTTCTTTCGCAAGACTCTCTTCCATATCAAGAAGTTCATATAATTCCGAGAAATGTGCCATAACTTCTACCTCCAAAGGTCTAAGCCCAGGTGCGGGGCCTGATTCGGAACGTGACTCTGAGTCATGAGCTTTTTTGATGATAAGAAGCCCTTTTTGGTCGAACTTCATATCTCGAAGCGTCGATTGCGAGCTGCTAGTAAGGTCTAGCTTTTGGCCTCCTGCAATAGTAATGAATTTTGAAAACCCAGTTAGCTTGATCAAATGGTGCGATAGATCGTTGACAGTCTCGAGGTCGCCAACGTCGATAGAGTGAATTCCTGTATTAGTACCACCACTGAAGGATTGGTATCGAATGCGGATAACATTGCCCTTGACATCCCGAGAATCTCCTGGAAATTGTAGCCTGACCGGTAGTGATGGACTGTGCACAGGACGAGATCGCACACCCTGGACGAATTCCCTCAATATCAACAGAGAGCGAGCGAAATTAAGCCGCTGACTCTGTGTTTCTCCCTCAGACGCCACAATCACCATCGGTTCATCCTCCCCACTGGACGTACCATCACTGAAAGCCCTCAACTTGGAAGCAGCTTCAGTCAGTTGGCGAATACAACGCTCCACTACTTCGATGTGCATGGATTCGATAGCTGATTGTGAGGCGAATTGAATTCCTGGCGAGTCCAAGTACAGCGCGACAAGCATGTAGATGGTCTTCCGCTCAATGGTGCCCGGAGGGGCGACGAGAGATAGATGCCAGAGCAATTCAGCTCCCATGGTTCTGATCTGATGTTGCTCTTTGCTCATTTGCATGTGAGCTAGTCGTGACTCATAGTGCACGACTTGTTCCACAAACGCCAGGATCCCCATAGTGATAAAGTCGGGATTGAGCTGCGGGAGGTACTCGCTTATGCAACGGTCAAGGAAAGAGTTTTCTCTAATACAAAAACGCGAGGCTCTGCCAAGCATGTGCCATGCTGCATTTCGGGCTCGATCACTTAGCGCTCGTGGACCAAACATGACATTCCACAGCCGATGCCCAGACTCAGGACTGATGGTGTCTGGAATATAGATAATGACAGATTGTAATAATTCTAGCCGTACGGTTAAAACTTCATCCAACGTGCGGAAGGTGGATGTTGATCGTGGCTCAGTCTCGACAATGTGAGCAAATTCTTCAATTATGAGGTTTGTAAGATCGGAATGTCTGGACAACAAGCGGATATCTTGCTCAGGGTTCTGTCTGAGAAGGGCCTTGATGGCAGAGATACTACCCGATGCGAAGCGAGTTCGTGAAGCAACATCATTGATACAATCCTCGTAAATAATCTTTCTATCCGCGTCACTAGGCCCAAGAACCAGAAGATGCTGAAGCTGACCAAGAGCGAATTGATTGATGTCTCTCTTCTTGTGGAATGGAAGAGATTCATCGGCTGCAGACTCACGTACTAATCTTATACACAAATCGTACGGTGGCATATCCATCTTCATTTCGGAACGCTGGTCTCTCCAAGTGGTCCGGAGTCGGTCAAGAAGTCTTTCGCTATAGACAATCATGCTGACATCAAATGCATGGAGGGGCAGTTCATTCAGCTTTTTAGTCAGATAAAGTACTGTCGGATATGGCGAGAGGTGCAAAAAGCCGTGGAGCATCGTGAGTACCGCATCGATGATCCGAGAATCCTGACTGGTAGCCACTGCTTTCCATATAGCATCTGACGTTGCTTCGGTGTATCTATTCGTGATGACCAGGAATCCAACAATATTTGGGCATCGGCCAATTAGTTGAGGATGGGACTCGACACCCACGAAATATTCAACAAGCTTGTTGATGAGCAAGAAATCAGACAAATACTGCGCGACTGGGTGAGCACTTCCGAGCTTCGAAGGCAGGACGTATCTTTGGTATGCGGTCACCAATTCCTCTTGCATGGTTTCTACTCCTTGGACCCTAATCTCCATTCGACCTTCCATGATACACTTTTTAAGAAGTTGGAATTTCCAAGCCAATTCAACAATTACGGTACTATCGATTTCACTGAATTCTTGCATCACGTGAAGCTTTTCTCGAAGTATCAAGGCCGCCAACTGTTTGTTTGCGTGCGCTACACTTGTCAGGAGCGGTGAGAGATGGCTCACGAAATACTGGCTTGTCTCAAGCGATAAGGCTGGTACCTGTTTGCTGACGAAAGTCTGGAGCGTACCGTCAACGACCTCGAAGAGATCATACCCCTCGGAAGGCAGTTGCCGTAAAGTAAGTGCCGATCTATCGTGTCCTTCGTCGTCACTTTCTTGCAGCAAGTTGTAGTGTTGCACCAGGTATAATACTATCTTGAGAGGCAGCCAAAGCCTCTGTGTCATGCTTGGTATTGCTTGAGATCGATCAAGAAGGCCCTTGACAATGTATGATAGGCAATGCATCCCATTCGAGGGCTTTTGTACAAAGCGACAGATGATTGCTGTTACCGTGGGCATGCAGTCATATCTGTATGTGTCGTACAAAGATTTCCACAGTGCCGAGGAAGTAGACGAAACAAGATATTGCAAAGAACTGAGGTAGCGAAAGGCTGTTAAATCTGGAACGGCTTTGAGATCTCCGGCCGAATTCGCCAACGTTTGACAGTCTATCTGCGCCATTCTTGCTGCCAAACCTGCAAACGCAACAAGAAAGCTGTGGAAGTACTGGCGGGTAGCAGAGTGTTCATCGGATCTCGCTGGCAAGACCAAGGCTGTTCCATATCTGGAGCTACCAAAGCCGCTTAGCTTACCCATGATTCGAGAAGGACTTAAGAGCGTTACCTTCGTCGTACAAGACCGTCGATTATAGTGGGAATGTCTTCCCAGAATTCGCGCTCCTCTAAGTACATGCTCCACCACTGGGATGAGTGTGGTTCCGTAGAATGGAGATACATCTCAATCCAATCAGAGAGTTCCTTGAACATCTGCCCATTCTCAAGAGAATCTTAAAGGCCGTCAGCAAAGTATCATTTACAGGGAGTCTTTGGCTTACGCTTTTCGAAAGCCTGGGCGATCAAAGCCACAGTCTGCCGTAAGTCTCGGCAACGGTCCAAGTATGGAAAGACGTCTAAAAGAGGCTCTTGTGTGTCTTTTGCGTCTACCACGCTCACAAGAGGTCTCCACCTTGTTTCCCCCGTATCCTCATGCATGTCTTCGAGCTCCGCGACCTCTATCTCTGGACTCCGGGCAGGAGAAGATGATACTGAAATAACATTTGAAGAAGGCGAGTCGTCTTTTTGCAGGCATTCGCCTTGACGAGGTATTGCTGGCTCCTCTCTGCCTTGCGACGAAGTCACGCCAACGCCATTGGAAATTGGTAGCGGGGGCGAGCTCCCTTGGAAAGGATCTCGGACGTTTATGGTGACTTTGCTAGGGGTCCGATCAGGACCAGGCAAGCAGTTGTTTTGCTCACTAACCACAGAGGAGCTATCATCATTGTTTGGGGTTGGTGGACCTTGACTAACTTCAGGTCCGGATGGAGTAGCTGATGACCTGTCGAAGGACATGGTTGAGTGGGCGAGACTTCCACTGTCCAGGCGTGGTCGTTTCCTTGTAACGGATGAATCGGCGTCTTCCATAGGATTCCTACGTACTGGGCTAGGCCCGGCAGAAGTTGCACGATCAGGCGTGCAAGGTGACCCTACCGATACTGATTCCATCACATTGTTCTTGCCAGAGATTCTGAAGTCAAGAGAAAGCAACAGGAAGCTGCGAAGGAAGAGCGAATAAAGCCGAGCGAAGTTTCCTCGTTGGGAGATTGTTGGTGGTTAGCCCTTGATTGAGTATCAGAAGGACTGACTATCTTTAAAGTGAAGCTCAGACGTTACTGTGGGGGGATTAAGTGATAAATGATGGGATCTTTCTAATGACAAGGATGAAGGTATTAGGCAGGACACGCCAAGGTATTATTAGCTATCCTCTAATTATTAGCTTCAATACCATACCACAAGGCTGCACTCCCTTTCTCGATTTTTTTTGTACAAGATGCAACGAAGATATTCATAGATGAGGTAGAAGATTGCACAGTCTCGAGGTAGAAAAGCCCTGAAGAAAAAGGGTACGGAAGACAGAAGTTGTTTCATGCGAGGCGAAAAGGTGGTACAGTACCCTATAGTAAGTAAGGTACTTACCTAGTGTTTGATGTTTGCGCGTCATACGCTAAGATAGCTGTCCGTGCAATTATGTCTTTGGTATGCCGAGAAGCGAAGAAAGTACGGTAATTGCCTTAACGCACTTTACCAATGAGCAACGAGCAACGAGCGACTCTTCCACTTCGTTCTTGGCGACATGTATTGAGATGCTCAACACAACCTCATCATAGGTTAAAAATGTCTGGGAGGAAGGATGGAAAAAAAGCCGTCTGGAAATACAGCTAGGAAACAGAAGCTTCTTTTCGCTCTTGATATGCCTTACACGGCAGTGAAATGGTATACCAGAAATGATACTCTTTCTTTTGGCGTACGACGGCTGAACTGGACGACAAGGCCTACCTTATCTGAACCTGACGGCGTGGTTGTCATGGAGTTACTCTCAAGGTCAGTGATATTATTACTGGTTCCGAATTTACTTTCTTCAATCTGAAATCTAAGACATTCATTTTACGGTCTCAATACTTTCAATCAAGACAAAACATCCGGGAAACATTCTGCTTGACACAGGATATACTAGACAAACTTGTGCACGAACCACAGATCCCCATCGCTTCACCCTGCCCCGTTATGAACTTTAAGTGCTCCTGTGTGATCAATATACCTTATTCAAGCAATCGAATGGACGGGTGGTGAAATCTGCTGATCAGAGCTTTCGATCCTAGCTTGCTGAGCCCAATTGGTGACCACCGATCGAAATACATCAATCGCTCAAAGGGCAAACGAGCAAAGAAAAGAAAGAGAGACGAAGCGCATAAAGAGCAAAACTTAGAGCCAAATCCCAGTCCTGCCCGTCACGAGCCAGGTGAAGTAGGCACACCACCAGATCTTGAAATTCTCAATTACTTAACGATTGGCTTTAACACCACGAACCGCTATCTGGAAGCTCTGGCGCAGAAGTCCACACCAGGAACCTTTCAGCCGGCTACTCAAGGCTTGGACATCCAACTAAGAAAACCCCACGAGGCCCGCAAGGTTGATCTTCAGGCTTCCTCGCTCAAGCCACTTGAGGCTGTCTTCGTTCCTCGCTCAGATCAGCCATCCATTATGCATTCCCATCTTCCTGTACTGATCAAAGCCGCATCACTGGCATCTTCACCCCCGGGGAACATTAAGTTGGTAGTTCTCCCGAAAGGAGCCAAATCCAAATTGAGCACTGCCTTAGGAATTCCTCGTGCTGGCATTATCGGCTTGGTGAGAGGGGCCCCGGCCACTACTCCATTGCTCGAATTTATCAAAAAACGTGTACCTGAGGTAGAAATACCTTGGCTTTCAGAAAGAGAAGCTGGCGTGTATCTCCCAGTGAATATTAACGTAACTCATACCACCGGACCAATTATTACAAAGCGAGTCAATGGGACACAAGACTCACAACAAAGACATAATACTAGAGATTCTTCGTCTCAGAACAGAGAACAATGGACGTCTTTGAAATGAATTGTTAGCTTAAGTAAGATATCAGCAAGATCTCTCCTGCGCCAAGAAAACGGCCTTCCCGCTGCCGCGGAAGCAACGCACAGACCTGTTTCATACAGGTAGCCCCATAGGACCCCACCTCGACCATGCTCGCCATACACCTTCTATTTCCACCAACACCTATTGTTTCGCATATTCGGGTCTCAAGTGCTCGTCCTTGGGTTGACGATCGCATCGTTAGCCTCCGGCAGTCAAATCAATGGCATCCTTCTGAGGCTATGCTCATGTTGCCTTCCTTTACTGATCGCTGAGAACAAGGGTGTGTCCTTGAGTGCAACGCTTTGGTATGAGCATGGCAAGCCCACGCAGCTCCTAGAACGCTCTTCAGCCTACACCGATAACCAGCTTCTGATCAAGACAATGTCCCTTACAAAATTTTATTGCTTGTGATTTCAGGTTCAGTCAGTAGACTCACCTTGAGAATGTACAGTCCGGGATTAATACTTGCAAGGAAATGCATGAAAATGGGATAAGGACTATCCTCTCGGCGAAAGGGATGCCTCATGCCAAATGCATTTTACGCGAGGACTCTCCGGGTTCAAGGACATCCAGTAGTTCGCCTCGCAGTAATTTGAATTGCACACCATGGAACTATCCAGATCCAACGTTTCGAAAAAGAATTCTGGCACTTTTGCTGCCAATGTAATTTCAAGTGTCAGATCATGATGTAAGGAAGAGGGGCATGCTGCGGTGGACGTTTAGTGATCTATAAAAATGTGTTTTGGATGCAAACTTTTCTGCTGTGTTCAAAGTCGTTTCCAAAGTCACTAGGTATCCTCTGACTTGGCCGGTTCCGCGGAAAGTCGTAGTCTCAAGCATCCAAACTTTTGAAAATAACAAACAAGCTTGGCGGATTTCCCCTCTGATGAGTATAGGCTTATAGTCCTCCCTGTATTGCAAATGATGAGATGATGAGCACGAGCACGTTGATCAGCGCCCAAAGAAACGGAACGATAGTAGACATTTTGAACGATCCTGCATCGTAAACAGCACCAAGTCTGCAAAAGCATATTAGCGCTCCATACCCTGAGTTACCAAAAAACATTGCTCTTCGGACGCACATAAGACCCACTACACTACCAGCCAGCACCGCTTCGACGCCGGCCACCAACATGTATACCATTGGTACCATCCACATAAGCTTCCAGTTCCGCCATTGCACAGCAACTGCGTAGAGACTAGCAACAACATGAGAGGCTTCGAAGATGATGATTGTCCAGAAGAGCGTGAAGCGCCAAACATCGTGGCTGTAGTAAAGATATTTTGGGTGGTCCAATCTTGCGTTGGACTTTATGGGCCAGTACAATGATGGGAAGGGCGGTGTTTGGTACCCATCGGAAACTGCTCCAGTAGTCTTGTTGCTCATGTTTTGGATCGCTGCCATTCATGGATGGTACTAGGATGTGGTGAGGATAACAAAATAGGCGGAAACAGTTCCGATGCTGCGGACTTCAGGTATCTTACTAGGGACCTCGGCTTCCAGCGAGCCAGCTTCCTCCGAAGAGATCCATCACGCTTCTCGTCGCAATGTAAATTGAACAGTAAGAACTCTTTGGTGACTGGCTTCCATTAGACTTAGGACAGCAATGGCGACTGACAGATCACTTGCTACTCTGCTACGTGCTTTACAAAGCGGGTCCGATAGTCAAGATGTTTCAAGGTGAGAATACACCCTTTATTGATAGCATGTCTATTGTTGACATTGAGCAGATTGCTAGGCGCAGCAACGACTCTGTTCACGTTGCTCTCGAGTCCGCTGAATGTCAAACTTCTTACGTCGCAGTTACTCTCTGCTCCTGCTATCTGGCACCGCCCAGACGGCCTTCGCACTACCATCCGTATCCTAGGCATCTTCAACTCGGCTAGTCTACATGTACTTCAGCGAGAAGACCTGCGTGCTCCCGGAGAGCCACTTCCAAGCAATATAAGACTCACCAAGGAAGAATGGGTGATTGCGGTAATTAAGGGTGCCGATGACCGATCGCCAAGGTGGAGACACATTCTTGTTCTGGGCGGGCTGCTCCTAGGCTTTGAAGGACAGTACCGGCAAGGGTTATCACCATTTCTTCGAAGAAATTTGGAGAATGCTATAATAACAGCTGCAAACCTAGCCCTGCGGGAGGTTGAACCTGGTAGCGAGCTAGCTGCCAGCACCATCGCGATAGTGCTCAGCCATGTCTTCGATCTTCTAAGCCCTAGACACAGGACCGAGATAAACCATGAGCTACTTCTTCCAATATTAGTGCGAGGTCCCTACTTTTCGAAGGAGGGACTATACTCAGGTTATCTCATGAGTACTATGGATGCTGATGTTGTGCAAGCGAATGGCTCGAGATTCGACTGGTCAACTAAATCATCTACCTACGTACAACTACAGCGAGTGGCTTCTGGGCCGTTGGTAGCTTCTTTAGGATCATTATCGCGCCTTACAGCTTTTTGTGTAGAGAAGGTGCAGAATATGGATTTGTTGGTGGCCATGTTGGATGACCTATCTGTTTTTACTCGGTCACTATGCATTCAGTGGCGACAAAATAAGCTTTCGGAGATAGATATCACTGAAGAGGAGAGCTTTTTGGGTGACGAGACCTTGAAAACTTCCTTACCGCTTTTATGGCGAGTGTTGAAGTCGAGCATGTTTGCTATAATTGTGATCCTCCAGTCACTGCTCGGCCGAGTGATGGGAGATGCTAGAATGCCGCAATACAGAGGTAAACAATTCCGGCTTTTATCTTCAAATGGGAGTCGACAATTAACCACAAGTAGCTCCCGCCGTTGCCATCCAATCACTCCAGATGTTGCGAGATTTGTACTTCATTTCATCTCGCCTGGGTGCCAATGCTTTTACCCAGTACACATTTGTGTATCTAGCAGCTCTTGACATTCTCTCACAGTACCCGGCCCAAGCAGAGGCATTCCTCCGAGATATACAGCCAACAGAAACAGGTCAAATCCCACAGCATCCATTAGATCGGTGCCTGGACCTCTATTTCTTGAATACTGCAGAGCACATGACGCTTATTCTGAGCCCCCAAGTGAACGAAGAGCTTTTGATAGTGGCCGCTACCCCCTACTTGGGTGTAGGTGGGGATCAGAGGTTATTGGAGATCTTTGAGGCAGCCCATAGTACGGTGCTTGCTGTACTTGCTGCTCCCCGGAATGCAGACCTTGTTGCTAGGTATATTCATACATATGTTGATGTTCTTTTCAAGGTGGGCTCATCGGTTCATTACGTGGCACTTGTTATACGGCGCGCACTAATGATGCTAGGTGTAGGTCTTTCCGCAAAACCTTTCTCCACGACAATACCGCATGGCTATTAAGACCCTAATTCGTATTACTTCGCCACCTTCTCCTGTATCTCAAAGCCAACCATTCCTGCCCTCTATTCTTCTCGAACTTGTTCTGTGTCGCGTAAACTCCGCACAGTCTGAACCGTTAAGCCCGATTCTCCATACGACCTCATCTATAAGTGATGTGGACGAGGAGCCTGTGTTGTCTGAGCAGTCTGTCCTCGTAATGACTATGATCGATGCTCTGCCATTTCTACCAACTGATGCACTAGAAGAATGGCTGCCAGTGGTGGCTGATACTCTCAAAGTTATTCGAGACCAGAATATGCGCCATGTCTGCATAAATAGGTTCTGGGAAGTCTCGAGCAACGGGGAGATGGACGTGGCCCGGGCTGCGCAGTGTGTGGCCTGGTGGAGTACCAAAGGCGGGAGGGAAAGGGTGCTCTATGGAGATATGGAGAAAGACGGGGGACCTTTGATGAGCGGAGCCCTCGGGGAAGCGAGCAAACTTTGAGCTTGATTGTCGATTGTTGCCGAGATGTGCCACCAAGGATGAACCCACGGGGTATGCCTCCTACATCTATTGCACGGCATCACGAACATGATGCTACCACGTCATTTGGTGATTGCGAGCTCCTAGGAACGACCCTGGAATTAGGTGCCAAAGCCATCTCGTTAAATGCTTTAACAGCGAATAGTGCAAATCTCGGCAACCTTGCTGTATTGCGTGGCTGCTATAACAGCCGCATCAGCTCTAGTTACACAAAGGCCACATGGAACAACAACACAATGCCATGCCACTCATTCGCGATGGTGAATGTGGTGTATCAATAAAAGCGCTGTCTAAGATATAAACGAACGATGGGCTGTGCCTATGACTCATATGTTCAAGCAAGGCAGGTGCAAACACTTGTACACTTGTACAGCTATAAAGTTGGAAAAGCTTCTTAATCTTATTGAAAGCAAGGTAAAAGTATCACAATACACGTACCCCGATGACAGCAGCTGTAGTGCGCAGGATTTTGATCTGCAACTTTAAAGAATTCATGTTAAAACAGATCCACCTTTAGCGATAGGCTGCAACAATGTGTGTCGATATAATCTACGGCTACGATGATCAGGAAACCAGCCAATACATCTGCCACCAAAATTTTGACGGACCTCGATATTCGGAACAGTGTCCCAAACTGGGGCGGTATCGAGTACGAAAAAAAAGATGGTCAATGCAACAGGTGCCTTATGTACCCTATACCAGATCACCAACCTGGATTGAAGGAAGACGAAACGTTTCCCATGTAAACGCAGGGCGGGCCCTACCGACAGGCAGGACATGAATTAGGAGCTGACGCACAGTGGACTTCCCCGCAAGGTCTGCACCAGCATGAAGCACAACAGGAGGCGGCATTACAGCACAGAGTACAACAAGTTGGAATCTAGCAGCGTCCGAGATCGCGACAAGGGAAGCACTCAACGCCATAACAGGGTTCTTCACCGCAAACATCAGGTCACTCCGCCGTGAAATTCACGAAAAAGCCGTGCCGCACAGTGGTTGATTCCTTGCAAACACCACATCACTCACCAAGAGAACAAGTACAAACACACATCCATCCTATCATCGAGGAACAAGCCAGGGATAGAAGACGATGCAGCCTTTGTAATATACTGTGATGGAACATGGCGCATGGAGTAGACTGTATAGAATAGGTTTGTGGTATTAATGATTAAGCTGAGATTAGATTTTGCAACATTGCTTGTGTATTTGAATGCCGTCCTTCGGGGTATTTCCGTCCAAATCCACTGAAAGAACTCCCTTTGAAATGCCGCAGATCCAACTCTAATTTGTGATTTGGAACCCTTGTCAATGTATGAAGGGTATCCTGGCTCTCGTTCTCGCCCGATACCGCACATAATCTCCCCCAAAGAAACTAACCAGCAACTCCTCTTCCTCTGCACCCAAATCAGCATTGGCCCCTTCCAAACCAAAATCCCAGAAACAACTCACTCTCAATCCTCCCACTAAAAAACCTCCACAACACAACCACATACCCAACCAAACACACCCAATTCCCCAGCACCACCTGCGTCCCCAGCCCCCACCACCAGAACCCAAAGTAGCTCGGATGCCTCAACCACGCATATATCCCATCCGTCACCAGCTCGTGCCCCTGTTTCCTTTTCATCTGCACCAAATGATTAAAATTGCTCCCCGCCTGCACCATCGCCATCGTCCGCGTTGCCTGGCCCACGATCAGCATCGCAATGCCCAACCCCAGCACCGCCATATCCGCCCACTCCGGCACTACAACCCACGACGCCCTCCCAGCGAAGAAATAATGCCGCAGGAAGCACTCTGCGAACGCCATCGAGTGCGCGATATTGTACGCGCTCCCGTTCTGGCTCAACAGAAATGCGC
>JAABUO010002172.1_pt1 | contig 24308 bp, 24 predicted proteins | sample 5559291 | NCBI WGS metagenome assembly JAABUO01 (sample SAMN10711878, study PRJNA513372) | rock metagenome | isolation source: Antarctica rocks | place: Antarctica: Victoria Land, Finger Mt sud
CTCGCCGGCGCAGCGGTCGTCGGTGGGCTCGGTTTTCGCCCACTGGTGCGCGCGCTCGACGGGAAGCCGCTCCCGACCCTCCCACTGCGCAAGAAGTCGATGCCACACCGTCCGTTGGCCCGGATCTCAGTGAGCCGGGGGACTTCGGCCTCTGGATCGGCGAGGCCACCGGGACGCTCTCGTCACGCGGGCACACCGCCGGATTGCAGCGCGGCTCGAACGTCACCCTCAATCTCCGCGACGCGGCCAAGAACATCGCGATTTTCGGCGAGACCGGCACCGGTAAGACCACCCGCGTCATCAACCATCTGCTCGTCCAGGCGCTCGACTTCGATTGCGGCGGACTCATCTTCGACGTCCGCGGCGACTTCCACACCACCGCCGCGCACGCAGCACAGCTGACCGGCAAGACGATCCAACGCATCGGGGTCGGGCAGCTCGGGCTCAATCTGCTCGATGGCCTCACCCCGAATACGGCTGCCGGCTTTCTCGAAGCGGCGTTCAAACTGCTCGGCCAGGGCGAGGGCGACTCGGCCTTTTGGCTCTCGCTTGCGGTCGCGCGCTCGCAAGCGGCATTGGCCGTCCTCTTCCACGTCACAGGCGCATACTCGCTCAAGGGGCTCTACGACTACGTTTTCGACGAGCGCGTCCGCAAGGCCGCGATCGCGACCGCGGGCGAGGCGCTCCTGGAGCTCCAGGTGCGCGCCGCCGACGGCGATCGGGACGCAAGCCTCGATGGCCGGCGACTTAAAAGCGCGATCGAGTACGAATCGACCATCGCGGCGCAGTATACCGATAAAGAACGCAGCGGCGTCAATCGCACGATCGAGACCGCCCTCGCGCGGTTCGCCGATCCCGAGCTCGAAGACGCGTTCTGCACCGACACCGGCGTTCAGGCTAACCTCGCCGACGTTCTCAACGGCAGCGTCTTTGTCGTCAACGTTCCGCGCGAGCGCTTCAAGGCCGCCGCGAGCGTCGTCTATCTCTTCCTCAAGGAGCGCTTCTTCCAAGCCGTCAACGCACGAGCACAACTGCCGGCGGGGCCGCGTAAGAGCCGCCCGCTCCTCTTCCTGTGTGATGAGTACCAGCAGCTCTGCAGCGCCGGCGACGCGCAGTTCTTCGACACCTCACGGGCGCTGGGCGTCATCGGCATCGTCGCCGCGCAGTCGATAGAAGCGTACATCGCGGCGATCGGCAACGAACACGCGGCCTCAGCCCTCCTCGGCAACTTCACCAACGTCGTCGCGTTCCGTTCGACCGAGCGCACCATGGAGTACGTCGCCGGCAAACTCGGCGAGGTTGACGTCTGGAAACAGACGTACAACACCGGACGCTCGGACCAGCCGACGATCTTCTTCCCGAAGGCTGCCTCGGTCTCCGAGGGGCACTCCGCCTCCCAGCAGCGGCAGCGACTCCTCACCGCGCAAACGTTTCGCGCCCTCGCACCCGACCAAGCCGTCGCGTTACTGACGGTCGACGGCACCGCGTTTGACGACGTGCTCTCTGTCCCGCAGCTCACCGACGACGATCTCGAGATGTACGCGTGACCGCAACGAGCTATGCCAAGCGCACGGATGACTCGGCCGCCGCCCCAGCGGGTAACTCTTCGCGCAGTTCGTCCCAGGAAAGGACCGGGCCCAGACACGTTGCGATGAGCCGCAGCGCATCTTCGTGCGCCTGCACGCCGTCCATGCTGGCGACGCAGTCGCGTAAGATGACGACCGCATAATCGCGGTTGACCGTCTCGAACGCGCTGCACATGATGCAGCTGTTCGTGTTAACGCCGGCCAGGATGACCGTGCGAGCGCCCAAGTCGCGCAGCACGAACTCGAGGTCGGTATGCAGATACGCGCTGTAGCGTTTCTTGGTTTCGACCACGATGTCACGCGGGTCCGCCAGCTCCGGCACGATCTGCGTTCCGGGGGACCCGTACAGGTTGTGCTCGGCCGAGCGGGCGCGCGTTCCCGAACGTTTCGAGGCCCAAAAGGGGTTCGTCTCTGATTCGTGCGGGGTACGATACTTCGTTACCACTTGAACGATCGGAACCCCGGCTGCGCGCAACGCCCGGTAGATTGGGGCCGAACGCGCGATCAGCGCGCGCGCCTCATCCGCCGCGACGGGCATTGTCGCTACCGCCGGGTCGAGATGGCCGCGGTGCATGTCGATCGATACGAGGACCGGACGGTCGAATTGAGCTGTATGCATGTATGCGGGTATACGGCGCGAGGCTGCTTATCCTGCACGGCGTAGCCGGTAAATGTCGCGTTGTGTCCTCCGCAGAAATATTGTATGCAGGTATGCAGGTATACGCGATGCGGCTTTTAATCCTGCGGCCATGAGGTGTACCGATCTGCACGCGCACCTGACGCCGCTCGGCGTAATCGAATATCTCGAGCGGGGCGGCGACGCCCGCCGGGAGGACGAGCGGCTGGTGTTACCCGCGGCGCTCAGCGGCTTCCCCGAGGGCACGCCGATGCCGTTCCCGCGCGAACAGTGGGACCTCGAACTGCGCATCGCCCAAAATCGCGAGCGGGGTATCAGCAAACAAGTTCTCTCGGTGCCGCCGTACTTTTTCGGTTACGCCTTTTCGGCCGAGCGCGGGGCGCACGTGGCGCGCCTGGCAAACGACGACCTGGCGCACGCGGTCGCAGCGTATCCGGACGAACTGCTCGCGTTTGCGACCGTCCCGCTTCAGGCTGTCGGCGCCGCCGTCGCCGAACTCGAACGCACGCGCTCGCTCGGCTTCGCCGGCGTCGAGATCGGAACGAACATCGCCGGCGTTGAGCTCGACGATCCCAAGCTCGAACCGTTTTGGGCTGCCTGCGCAGCGCTCGATGCGACGGTCTTTTTGCATCCGCACCATCAGATCGGAGCGGCCCGCGCGCAAGACTACTACCTGCACAATCTCTTAGCGAATCCGGCCGAGACGGGGCTCGCCGCCGCGCGTCTGATCTTCGGCGGCGTTCTGGAACGGCACGCGGTGCGGATATTGCTCTCGCATTGCGGCGGGATCTTACCGCACATCGCGGGCCGCCTCGACCACGGGTATCGCGTGCGCCTGGAGTGCGCGACGATTCCGTTGCCGCCGAGCGCATATCTCTCGCGCTTCTGGTTCGATACGATCGCGCACGATACGCACACGCTGCAGTCGACGATCGACCGCGTCGGCGTGGAACGCATCGTCGTCGGAACCGACGCGCCATTCGACATGGGAATAACCTCGCCGCTCGCTCCGGTCGATGCGTTGCAGCTTTCCCCCAGCGCGTACGAGGCCATCGCTTACCGGAATGCGGACGCTCTGCTGCCGCGCGCGAAGGCCCTTTCGTGAACGATAACTCGCGCGCCGACGAAGATCCCCAGCTCTCGCAAGAAGAGCGGGCATACCGGATCATCCGTCGCAGGATCATCGAGGGACCGATCTCCGAGCCGCAGACATACACCGAGAATCAGCTCGCCGACTTGAGCGGTGTCAGCCGGACGCCCGTTCGCGAGGCGCTCAAACGTTTGCGTGCGGAGCAAGTCGTTGCTTTGCGCGCGAAGGGCGGCGTCTACGTTGCGCCGGTCGTGCCGGCATTCGCCGACGAAGTCTATAGCGTGCGCGCTTTACTCGAAGGACACGCCGCCGGCGTTGCGGCGCGGCGCATCAGCGACGAAGCCTTGCGCCGCTTACGCGAGATTTGTCTCTTGGTCGATCACAATTACAACGAGGGACGGCGCGAGCGCCTCGGCGATCTTTATGCCGAATTCCACGAGACGGTCTTGGATGCAGCAGCGATGCCGCTGCTCGCCGCGCACATCGCGCAGCTCGAAACGAACATGCTGCGTTTTCGGCGCGTGACCACGAATGAGCCGTCGATCCTCCTACCTTCCCGCGCAGAACATCTGGAAATCATCGACGCGCTCGAGCGCCGCGACAGCGCCGCCGCCGAACGCGCCGCGTTCCGGCACGTTATCCGGCTCAAAGACGGCTATGTCGCCGCATTGATGGAGGATCCCCACTGATGCAAACCCTCACGCCACCGTCGCTCGCGTGCCACTTCATCGAAGGCGCGCCGCGGGCCAACAGTGACGGCCGAACGTACGAACTCGTCGATCCCGCACACGGACGAGCGTTCGCAACGGTCGCGCTTGCGGGCGAGGCGGATGTCGCTGCGGCGGTGCTTTCCGCGCGCCGCGCCTTCGACGATGGACGGTGGAGCGGATCGGACGTACGCGAGCGCTACCGCGTCTTAAATCGGATCGCTGACTTGCTCGAATCACGGCTGCCGGATTTTGCGACGCTCGAGTCGCGCTGCACCGGGCGGCCGATTCGCGAGATGCGCGCGCAGCTCGCGCGGTTGCCGGAATTCTATCGCTACTTCGCGGCGCTCGCGCGGACCGAGGACGACCTCGTTCCGCCCTACGAAGGGTCGTATCTCAACTACGTTCGACGCGTACCGCTGGGCGTGATCGGTGCGATCGCACCCTGGAATCATCCGCTCTTGATTCTCACGAAAAAGCTCGCGCCGGCGCTGGCCGCCGGAAACACCATCGTTGCGAAGCCCTCGGAACTCACGCCGCTCACGACGCTCGAACTCGCGCAGCTTGCAATCGAGGCCGGGCTCCCGCCCGGCGTCTTCAACGTCATTACCGGATTTGGTGATGCGGGCGCGGCGCTGTGTTCGGATCCGCGTTTGAACAAGATCGATTTGACCGGCGGGACGGAAACGGGCCGGGCGGTCGCGCAACTGGCCGGGAAAAATCTGATCCGCGTCTCCTGCGAACTCGGCGGCAAAGCGCCGGTCGTCATTCTGCCGGATGCCGACCTGGATCGCGCGTCTGCAGGTGCCGCGTTTGCGGCGTTCATCGCGACCGGGCAAACGTGCGTTGCCGGCGCGCGCATCCTGATCGACGAGCAACGCGCGGAAGCGTTCGTCGAGCGGCTTGTGACACGCACGCAAGCGATTCGCATCGGCGATCCGGCCGATCCGCAAACGCAGCTCGGGCCGCTCGTTTCCGCAAAGCAGCTCGCTCGCACGGAAGAGTACGTGGCGATCGGACGCGCCGAAGGTGCGCGCGTCGCATGCGGCGGCCGCCGGCCCGAGGATTCCGCACTTGGGAGCGGTCATTTTTACGAGCCGACCGTTTTTGTCGACGTGAAGCCTCAGATGCGCATCGCACAAGAAGAGATCTTCGGCCCGGTGACGGCCGTGCTGACCTATCGCAATGCAGACGAAGCCGTGGCGATCGCCAACGACATTGATTTTGGGCTCGCGGCATCGGTGTGGAGCGCGGACACGCGCCGCGCAATGCGCATCGCAGAACGCCTGAGTTGCGGCATCGTCTGGATCAACGATCATCACCGCATCGACCCCTCATCGCCGTGGGGCGGCATGAAGCAGAGTGGAATCGGACGGGAGAACGGCCGTGAAGCCTTCCACGAATATACGCAAACGCGCAGCGTGATCGTCGCACTCGATGAGCCCGCCGACTGGTACGCTACCACCGATGTGATGAGGTTGAGTTGAACGTTTCGACGAGCGCCGTTACCGAGCGCGCTACGGCCCTGCTCGACCGTATTGCAGCCATCGACGGACGCTTCAAAGCCTATGTGGCGATCGACCGCGCAGGTGTTTTACGCGAAGCCGCTCGGCTCGACGCCGTACCGATGCGGGATCGCGGGCCGCTGCACGACGTAACGCTGGCCGTCAAGGACATCATCGACGTTGCGGGATTGCCGACGCGCGCGGGTTCGGCGTTCTTCGAGCGGCTGCCGACCGAAGATGCACCGGTCGTGCGCTGCCTGCGCGATGCGGGCGCGCTCGTTATCGGGAAGACCAATACGCACGAATTTGCGTGGGGCATCACCACGGAGAATCCGCACTTCGGGCGGACGGCGAATCCGTACGATCCGGCACGCATCGTCGGTGGATCGAGCGGCGGCGCGGGCGCGGCGATCGCCGCGGATCTCGCCGACTTGGCGCTGGGCACCGATACGCTCGGCTCCATCCGAATCCCAAGCGCCCTCTGCGGACTCACGGGACTGCGGCCGGCCACCGGCAGCATCCCGATCGCGGGAATCGTCCCGCTTGCGCCGGCGATGGATACGGTCGGACCGATGGCGCACGACGTGGCGACCGTTGCGGCTGCGTATCAAGTTCTTGCCGGGCCGCTCGCTTCGCCGCCGCGGCTTCGCGTTTGCCGCGTGCGAAGCGCCGGTTGGGAGGCGATCGAACCGTACATGCTGCGCGCACTTGACGAGGTTGCCGAACATGCGCGCCGCTTTCCGAAGCCGATCGAGATCACGGACGTGCCGTGGTGGGAGAGCGCACTCGTCGACGCCACGGCGCGCGTGCAGCAAGGCAGCGTCAAGGCCGAGAACTTTCATGCCCCGCTATTCGCGCGCTATCGCGAACGCTACGGGGACGACGTTCGCGAGCGCGTCGCGAACGCGCTGAGCACCGAAGACCAAAGCGTGAGCGCTGCGCGCGCGGAGATCGCCCGCGCGCGCATATCGTGGGATGCGGCGCTGCATGGATACGATCTCGCCCTCGCTCCGATCGTGCGCGGCGAAGCGCCGCTCGCACCGGCGCCGGCAGCGTTCCGCCCCGAGACAAGCCCGCTCGTGACGCCGGCAAGCGCGTTCGGGCTGCCGGCGTTGGCAATTCCGATCGGGAGCGGCCCTTCGGGTATGCCGCTCGGGCTGCAGATCATCGCACTCAACGGCGACGCAGCGACGGCGCTGGCGTTCGGCGCCATGTTCCAACGCGCGACGGATTGGCACCGCCACCGTCCCCTCATCCAGGAGGAAACCAAATCATGAACGCATCGCGTACGGCGTACGAACCCATCGTCGGCCGGCCGGCGCTGCGCGGCCCGGACGGCGCGCGGCTGATCGTGCATGTCATCGTCAACGTCGAAGAGTGGTCGCTCGAGCGCGCGATGCCGCGCACCGTGCTGCCGCCGCCGCAAGGCATCAGCGTCGTTCCCGACGTGCCGAACTACGCGTGGGCGGAGTACGGTATGCGCGTCGGCATCTGGCGATTGTTCGAGGCGTTGAAACGCTACGACGCGCGCGCGACCTTGAGCATCAATGCCAACGTGTGCAATTCATATCCACAAATCGTGGAACGTGCGGTCGGGGCGGATTGGGAAATGATGGGGCACGGTTTCGTGCAGCGCGCGCTCAACGTCGAAGACGACGAACGCGGCGTGATCAAACGGACGCTCGACCTGCTGCACGAACGCACGGGAACCCGGCCGCGCGGCTGGCTCGGACCGGGCTTGTGTGAGACCTGGAATACGCTCGAACATCTGCGCGCGGAAGGCGTCGAGTACGTTTGCGACTGGGGACCGATGGACGACCAGCCGGTCGTGCTCCAAACGGATAACGGACCAATTACGGCGGTTCCGTATCCGACCGACATGAACGACATCGTGCTGTACGCGATCGAACGGCATTCATCGGCCGAACTTTTCGAGCGCGGCTGCCGCCAGTTCGACACGCTCTACGCTGAGAGCGAAACAAACACACGCGTCATGCCGATCGCGCTGCATCCGTATCTGACGGGCGTACCGCACCGCATCGGTTATCTCGAAAAGTTGTTGCACTATATGAGCGATCATGCGGGAGTGGTCTTCATGCGCGGCGGCGACATCCTCGATTGGTACCGCAGCCAAATTTCTATCGCCGCCGCGCATTAGCGCGCGCTGAAAGGATGCCCGGATGGCTACCCGCGTTCGTCCTGCTTCCATCGCTCAACCCGTGGGCCTAGGACGGGGACTCGTCCTCGCCGCGATGATCGTCTGTTCGCTCTCCTACGTCATAAATGCGATGGATCGTCAGGTCTTTCCATCGCTGCTCGTCGCGATCGATAAACACTACAACTTCGCGCTGCCGCAAGGCGGTTTGCTCGCAACGATCTTCACGCTGGGCCTGGGGCTCTGCGGAATTCTCGCGGGCACTATGGTACAGCGCTACGGCCGCAAGAATACGATGCTCATCGGGATTGCGATTTACTCCATCTTCACGCTGCTCACCGGCGTTGCGGTCGGTTTCGCCGACATGTTCCTGTACCGCGCGTTCACCGGGGCCGGTGAAGCGATGCAGAATGCCGCGCTCTTCACTGCGGTCGGCACGTACTTCTACCGCAATCGCGCGATGGCGCTGGGTGTCCTGAATTTTGCGTACGGCATTGGTGGTTTTTTCGGACCGCTGTTCGGTACGCAAATCTTTGCGCGGACGGGGACGTGGCAGACACCGTTCTACATCTACGGTGTGCTCGGCCTCATCTTCACGGTGCTCATCGCGCTCGTCGTTCCGAAGGTCTTCACCGAAGCAGCGGATCGCGCGGTGCCCGACGCGGCCTCGGATCGATCGGGCGGAAAGCTTTGGAATCGTAATGTTGTGTTGTGCGCGATCACGGCAGCCGTCATCGGCGTTTCGATGTACGGCTACATCGGACTGTATGCGACGTATCTCCGCACGGAACTCCATTACAGCGTGCCGGCCGCGGGTTTCGCGCTGAGCATGTTCGGGATCGGCGCATTGATGGGCATTCCGGCCGGCTGGCTCGGGGATCGCTTTCGACAGCGCAATGTTATTTTAGCAGCGCTCGTCGGTGCGATGATCGTCGGGTACGCGCTTTTCCACGGTTTCGAGGCTCCCGCACAGCAAGCCGTCCTCTCGTTCTTGGAAGGCACGTTCGCAAGCGGATTTTTGTTCGTCAATGTTTACGCGCTGATTCAGCGCAGCGCGCCGCCCGACCGGGTCGCTGCGGCTAGCGGTATTTTCGTGACGTGCCTGTATCTCGGCGCCGCGTTCGCCGGCTATCTCTTCGGCAGCCTCGCCAAAGCCTACGGATGGGGCACTGCTGCCGTTATTCAACTCGACCTCATCGTCGTCATCGGAATCGCTGCGATGCTGATGTTCGATGACCGTGCCGCTCGTAAAGGAACCGCATGATCGATACCGAGACTTTAGTCAAAGGCCCGCACTACGAACCGTTCGGCTGGCATCAATGGCCGGACCATCCCTGGATGTCATATCAATTCCGGCGCGCGCTCGGCGAGACGCAAGAAGGCGGCGGTGCGATCAGCGAATGCTTCCAAGCTGCAAGCCGCATGATCCCGGGCGACCGTGAGAGCTGGTATACCGAGTGGTACCATGTCGCGGAGCGCAATCGTTTGCGCGCCGAGGATGCTGAGGCCAGGGGTCATGTCGTCACGGCGATGCAAGCCTGGATTCGTTCCGTCGACTACTATCGTTCGGCTGAATTCTGGCTCGATGCCGAAGACCCGCGCCGGCTCGAAGCGTTCGGGAAATGCGAAACCTCGTTTCAAAGCGCAGGACGCTACTTTCAGCCGGCGCTGGAAACAATTCAGATTCCGTATGAGAACGGCACGCATCTGTACGCTTACTTCTTACGTGCTCCGAAGCCGGCCGGTAAACGTCCGGTGCTGATCTCGTTTGGCGGACTCGATTCGTTCAAGGAAGAGCTTTACTTCATGACGGCGCGCGGAGCGCTCGCGCGCGGCATCTCGTGCTTGCTCGTTGACGGCCCCGGACAAGGCGGAACGATCCGTCGCGAAAAGATCGTGAACCGCTTCGACTATGAAGTTCCGGTGGGACGCTGCATCGACTATCTCGAGACGCGCGATGACGTCGATACGAGCAAGATCGCGATCAGCGGAACGAGCCTGGGCGGCTACTACGCCGCCCGTGCGGGATCGTACGAAAAGCGGCTCGCCGCCGTCATCTCGCACGGCGCGATTTGGGATGTTAACGAGTTGTGGGGCGATCGCGGCGAAGAACATGGGCTCGCCGACCACATCAAGTGGGTCTTCGGCACGAAGACGATGGCTGAGGCGCTCGAAAAAGGCAAGCAGTTCCGTCTCAAAGGCGCGCTGGATCATATGCGTTGCCCATATTTGATCATTCATGGCGGGCATGACGTTTTAGGCGTACGGCAATCGAGCCAAGTTTACGACTACGCGAAGAGCGTCGGTGTTGATGCAACGTTGCGATTGCTCTCGGCAGAGGAAACGGGCGCGGAACACTGTCAGCACGACAATCCGACCCTTGGCGAGGAAGAGATGCTGGACTGGCTTACCGATTGCCTCGGAATCGATCAGCGCGCGGTAGTAAGCAGCTAACACTACTCTGAGAGAGAGTCCAGCGCACGGCGTGACTGGCTCGGAACACGCCCGCGAGCAGATCCCATCCGAGGGCTGGGATCGGCCGCTGCAGAAAAGCGGTCGCGCCCGGCGGCCGGATGGACAAGACGGTCTCCATCTTCTAGGAACGGATCTCGGCGACAATCGCGTGCATCGCCGGATCGCACGCGCGCAGGCGCTCGCGCGTCGCGCGCGGCCATGGCGAGCGTGCATCGTTCAGCACGTCGGCGTAGGCGCGAACGCACTCGGCGAAGTATTCGTCAAGACCGGACGCCGCGTACGGTGTCACGAACGCACGCGCGCCTGCGAACGCAGCGCGAATCCGCGGATCGTAGCAGCTGCGATAGATACCGTCGCCGAGCGCGCAGTCGATCGCGTGCGCGACCTCGTGGCCGATCGTCATCGGACTCCGCGACCGTAAGTAGACGGTGCGCTCCTCGACGACGAAAAGCCCCGCCGGCGGGACCGGCCACGCGTCAACGTCGACGCCGAGACACCGCAACGCTAGCGATCCGTCGCGATAGCGCTCGCCGTCGTGAAGCGGCCGCACACGACAATCCGCCGCGACGAGCCGCTCGAGCAGCGGCACGGGATACGCGCGCAGATGATCCGCGATCGTCGCACGATCGCAGTCGTTCGCGTCGACGAGCAGCGCCGAGACGACGTCGTTCGGGCGCGACGTCAGAGCTTCGCATCGAAGCCTCCAAAACAGAAGCGGGGCGCCCTTCCGAGCGCCGCGCGAGTGCGTTAGTTCAGAGCCGCGCCGTTACGCGGCGCTGCGACGCCGGCGCGGTCTGCGCCGCGCGCGTTCCTCGAACGCCGAGGCATCGAAGATGTCCGAAAGCACGTCAACCGGTGCGTCTTCGAGCGGACGCGTGCCGAGCAGCCGCCGCACCACGTAACCCGCGCTCAACAAGCGCGACGCATCATCGCGCGAGAGCGTCGCGTAATCCGGCGCATCGACGACCGGGTCGAAGTCCCACGCCTGTGCGCCGGTGCCGTCCGCCGCCATCGCCAGCAGCGTCTCGAGCTGCGCCACGCTCGGCCGCGTCGCGCGATAGAGCTCACACATCGCATTCGCGTGGTCGCCGGCGTTGCGGAACATCCACGCCGTCGTCACCGGATTCCAGCGAATCACATCTTCATTTCAGCATGCGATCCGTGTTGATCGACTTGAGCCGCGAACCACCGATGTACAGCCAAGATGAGTTGCGGATCACGGCTCACGTACGTAATTGCCGCCCCGTTCGGAACCTCGGCGTACCGAACGCGAACACGCTTTGCCCGGGCATGCAACGCAGCAAGACCTGGCATGTCCGTCCCATGGATTGCCGCGGGATCGCGGTAATCGCCGCCGGCGAATGCAACAGCTTCCTTGCGCAGTTGAGACCGCACGAGCGCGATTTGCTTCGAGTCGCCGTTCTTTACCATACCGTTTGCACACCGCCCGACTTCGTCGGTTGGAACATATGCATGGTGTCCGATTGAGAGAACGGCATCACATGCGAGCCCTTCATCTCCACGTCGCTACGTTTCGCGGCCGTCCCGTCCGCTAAGGCGATTACGGGTGGCAAGGCGAACATGGCGCTAAGCGCGAGCATCGTTCTAGTTTTCACGGAGTACCTCAACGAGTGCGGAGACCGCAGCGATAACGTCGGCGCGCTGTGCTTTGGGTAGCGCCTCAAAGACCTTGGCAAATTTCGCGGCCCGAGCCGCCGCGATCGTGGCATTACTCTTTCGTCCCGAAGCGGTTACACGCAAGCGTACGTAGCGCGTATCGACCGGATCGCGTTCACGCGCAATCCAGCCGCGCCGTTCAAGCAGACCCGCGATCCGACTCACCGTACTCTTTTCCAAACGCAAGCGTTGAACGAGACCGTTCTGCGTGATCCCGGGCTCACGCGAAACTTCCATCAATGCATGAGCCTCACCGACGGAGACCGGTTGACCGCACGGAGTCTGATCCGGCTTGTGCAGTCCCAGCGCGCGAAAATAACGTTTGCGTACGCTAGGACCGAACGAATGGCGAAACGGCGACAAATGGTGGATTGACGGTCCGGTTTTGGGCGGGTAAACGACAACTGGACCGCTATTGTCTCAAGAGCGAAGGGATCGTCCAAACAGGCGCTCACCGCTTCGCTCTTTCGCGAGGCGATTTCAGATTGCCGAGGTGCCCCCGTCGACAGACAATTCCACCCCATTCACATAGCTCGAGTCGTCGGAAGCAAGAAACAGCGCCACCGTCGCAATCTCCTCAGGGCGGCCCATCTTTCCCCGCGGGATCAAGGATTCGAACTGCCGCTTCGTCTCCGCGTCGAACAACTGCTCCTGAATCGGTGTGGCGATCTGCCCCGGGCTCAGGACATTCACCCGGATATTCCTGTCCTTCAGTTCGTTGAGCCACGTGCGGGCAAATGAGCGTAGCGCAGCCTTGCTCGCCGAATACACTGCCCAGTCAGGCCAGCCTTTGACCGAAGCAATCGAACCCGTCATGAAGATCGATCCACCGTCGTTAAACAGCGGCAACGCCTTCTGGACCGTGAAGAGCGTGCCACGCGTGTTCAGACCGAAGCTTGGCACTCTCCAGCGCCATACCGCTTGAACCGCTTGATCCACCCGTTATCACCGCAACCTTGCATCAAGCTTTCCCATGACTGCTCCTTTCGCAGAATTCTGACGCCTTCATCGTGTTGGCCGGCAGCTCTACGGCGGCCGCTCCGGCTCACGCAGCTTCACAACGATCTCGCGGATGCGGCGCTGGATATATGCCACCGGCGATTCGCTTGCATTGGTTTCCCCCCGAACCCCCCTTTCACGATCGCAAACGACGCTGGGTCTTGATTCCGCGCTACACGCGGTCGGGACGTGCTCGTCATCATCGCCTACGGCGCTGACGACTGCGCGCGACCCGGAGAGTTGCAGTGTCAAGACATCCCGAGGACGAGGGACCGGAGAATCAATCGGTGACGTCGGCGCGTCAGTAATTGCAGACGACGGGGCCGAGACGCCCGTAAAGTCTGATAGGCCGGGCGAACCCTGTACACCGGCTGTGAGCACCCGTTGGATCTCCGCGAGGGAACAGCGCAGCGCCGTCGCGATCGCGCGCAACGAGAGGCCGGCACGCCGCATTTCCGTGGCCGCTGAGCGACAGTGGCGCGCCGGGGCGGTGTATTCAGCGCGGCTCATACGCGAACGCTCCCGGGCGGCTTCCCGGACCCTCTGGCGGGCCTTCTCGCGCTCGCGTTGCGCCACGATCCGGGCTTCGCGTAGTAGCCGGCGGGACGTCAGCGCCATAGCGCTCCCAGACCCAGCGCGCCACGCTCTTGACGATGTGACCGACCTCGTTGGCCTTGAGAGGACCGCGCGGGCTCTCAGCGCCGACGTCGGCCGCGATCTGGCCGACGCGATCGGCGACCGCGCCGTACCAGGCCGTCTTACGTGCCGATCCGCCAGTCGGCTACCGCGACGTACGAGCAGCGCCGCAGACGATCTAAGGTTTCGATGTTACGGCCGATTCCGGTCGGCGAGCTCTTTTTCTGCGACGGTTCGTTGAGGTCGACGTAGCGCGCAAGCTCGTCAAGCGAATACGGTGCATCGCGCCCGACTTTCGTGTCGTATCTATCCGAGAGCGGATTGGGTGAGAGCGGCCGGCGTAGCCGGTGTCGGCGCCCGAGCGCGGCGGTGTAGGCGCGCTCGATCGCGGCCACGTACCGAATCACTTTGAGGCGGCTCAGATCCCCGAAGTCGCCGATCAGCGCGATCGGCTCGCGCATCGCTGGCGGACGCTACAACGCCAACGCTACTTTCGATGCCCTTTATACCGCTGAGAGCGCGGATACGGCTCTGCGTAAACTCAACGTCGTCGCGCAAGTACGGACGGTTCTTGGATCACCGTCTCGACCGCGCCGCACATACTGTTCACCGTCGACTACGACCTATCGCATGTCGTTGACCTGACCGATCCCGACGTGCTCACCCAGCGCGAACTCGAACCCGCCGACGGACTCAGCAATTGGAAGCTCGATGTGCTCGGCGGCCCGCGTGCCTCTCACGCACGAGATCGGCACCGCAGCGTGCCTTGCCGGCGTTGAGGCGCTCCGCGTGCCATCCGCACGACACAATACCTTGGTCCCGCCAACCATGCGGTATTGCGTTGGCAGCTCACCAGAACTGTGCCGAACGATGTCAAGATCGCAGACATTCGCAGGTTTCTCGGGATAGGTTGGTCTTCACCTTGTTGCCCATTTTCGCGGCAGCAATGGCACTTGTTTCGAGCGCGTGAACGGGCAGACCGTGGCCGCGACCGCAAGTGCCGGCTTGCAATACCGTGAAGTACGAACGCCGATGGAACCTGAAGCGATTGCGCCGCTCCGCGGCGAGCGCGTCCTCACCGACCGCATCTACCAAAGCATCAAAGCGGCAATCGTTACGCTCGATCTTCCGCCGGGCACCCCGCTCGTCGAACGGAACCTCGCCAAGCGCTTCGAAGTCAGCAAGAGCCCGGTGCGCGACGCGTTGCAACGCCTCGCGGGTGAAGGCCTCGTCGCACAGGTTCCGCATCGCGGCATGTTCGTGCAGTCGTTCGACGCGCAGCTCGTCGACGAACTCTACGAGTTACGGGTCGCACTCGAGGAACTCGCGATTCGCCTTGCGACGCCGCACATGACGCCAGAGACCATCGCCGAAGGCCTAACTCATCTTCAACGCGCCGCTGAAGCGATTAGCGCCGGCGATCGTGCCGCCGTATCGCGGGCGAATCAGGCGTTCCACGCGCTCTTCAGCCGCTGTAGCCGAAATCGTCCGCTGCACGCCGCGCTCTGTGGACTCCAGGACCGCGTCCGTGTGATCCGGATGCTAGGCTGGACTCTGGGCGCGCCGATGGAGCAGGAGCACTGCGAGCACGAGGCGATCCTCGACGCCGTTGCACGGGGCGACAGCGAGACCGCGAGCCGGCTCATGCGCGATCACATCGACGGCTTCCGCAAGGCCTATTCGCGCGCCGCCGGGTCAACGGGACAAAACGCCGATCAGTAAGGATCTGTCCGGACACCGAACAAGGGGGAAAATTTCAATCCGCTAATATATGATATCTCACGCTTCATAAGTGGAGGGATGATGGCCGCATCGGTAGATCTATTCGGATCCTATGACGTGGTCGTGGTCGGTGCCGGGATAACCGGCGTCGTAACGGCGATTGCGGCGGCTCGCGATGGCGCCAAGACGCTCATCGTGGAGGGCAGCGGCACCATCGGAGGGCTGGTTACCGGTGGCCGGCTCACCAAGCCGACCGGCACGGTCGACGGCGGCATCTTCCGCGAGTTCATCGACAAAGCGGAAAAAATGGGGGGTGCGGACGCAGCCACGCAGTATGCGTACTGGGGCCCCTACACCGGCGTCTATGACGCCGAAACCATGCAGCGTGTGATCATTGAGACGCTCGACGAAGCGGGAGTCGAGGTCTTGCTCTACGCGCAGACGATCGGCGCGCTACGCGAAGGCAACGTCGTCCGCGGAATTACCGCGCTGACGAAAAGCGGCGAGAAATTGATCTTGGCCGCTGCCGTTGTCGATGCGTCGGGCGACGGCGATGTCGCTGCGCTCGCCGGCGCACGTTTTATGCTCGGACGTCCTGAGGACGGACTCGTTCAGCCGATCACGTGTTACTTCCGAGCCGTCAACGTCAACTTTCCCGCGTTTGCCGCCGACTGCAGCGCGCATCGCGACGACATGTGGGAGCTGCATTTGCCCGACGGGCCGGCGACGCGCAACGAAGAGTACGTGCTCAAGTTCAACATGACCGGGTTCGTGGAGCGCATCAAAGAGGCGCAGCGCGACGGCTTCCCGTGGATCATTCCCAAAGATCACCTCACCATGAAGGCCGGCCTCGTACCCGGCGAGATCAATGTAAACGCAACGCGCGTCCACGGAAATGCGCTCGATGACCGGGTGCGCAGCCGAGCCACGATCGAAATTCGGAAACAGGCGTATAACTGCTTCGATTTTCTCAAAAAATACGTCCGCGGTTTCGAGCAGGCGATCTTTCTCGACGTCGCGCCGGTACTCGGCGTACGCGAGACACGCCGTGTCGTCGGCGGCTACATTCTCAGCGAGACCGACGTGCGCAACGAAGCGCGCTTCGACGACGCCATCGGCCTATGCAACTCGCCAATCGACATCCACGAACCCGGCGGCGACAAGGGCGTGATGATCAACGTCGGCGAGGGCTACGGCATACCGTACCGGTGCATGCTCCCCGAGGGTATCGAAGGTATACTCGTCGCTGGCCGCTGCATTTCCGTCGACGCGATCGCGTTCGGCTCGACGCGCAACACGCCGGCCTGCGCGCTCGAGGGCGAGGCGGCGGGGATCGCCGCGTCGCGCGCTGCACGACGGAAGATCACGCCTCGCGCGGTGCCGATCGCGGAGATTCAAGAAGCGCTGCGCACACGCGGCATCGTGCTAGGCGTGCCCGGCGACCGCCTACCCGTTCTCACCCGCTGACGACCGGAGGCCGCTAATGTCAGAGACTACTTCACGAGCCAACTTCATCGCTTGCACCGGGGTTGCGTTAACGGGCGCCGTAGCGTTCGCAACAGGCGTTCGGGCGCCGGCGATCGCGCGTAACGCAAAGATCACGTACTGGTCGCCGCTCGATCCCAAAGCCTCCGATGCGCGCGCTCGCGGCGAAGCGGCGATGATTGACATCTTCCACAAACGCCATCCGGACATTACGGTCGAAGTGCAGCCGGTGCCGTGGCAAACGATGGGTCAGCAATTGTTGCTCGCCGTCAACGCCGGCGAAGGCCCCGACGTCGCACAGCTCTCCTCGACAAATCTGCCCGATCAAATCGCCGCTGGGACCGTCGCGCCGCTCGACGACATGGTCGGCAAGACCTGGAAGAAAAAAGATCGCGACGATTTCATTTTGCCCTGGGACAACACGGTCTACAACGGGCGCAAGATGGCATACTACTGGAACACTCTGCTCAACAACGAGTTGTGGTATCTCAAGGACATCGGCGGAACGCCGCCAGATAATTGGACCAAGTTCGCGCTCTGGTTGCAAAGTCACAGCAAGAGCGGGATGAGCGGCTTCCTTACCGGATTGAGCGAGAACGGCAACGCAATCGAGCTCACCGACTGGTTGATCCCCGCATTTTGGGCGAGCGGCGCGGAGTACGTCACGGCGTCGGGCGACATCGGCTTCGACAACGACAACGGCGCGAAACCGTTCGAGTGGTTGCTCTCGCTCGTCAACAAGTATAAGGTCACGCCGAGCTCGATCACGTCGCTCACGCGCGACAACGTTCTCGACGCCGTCAAACAACGCAAGACGATGACCACTCTGCTGACGAGCAACATCCTTGGCTCAGTGCAAACGGCGCTGCACGGCGAACTTGCGCTCGCGATGCAGCCCGGACCAAATGGTCCGGCGCCCGCGTTTGCGACCGGCAAGTACCTGGTGATGACCAAAACGTCGAAAGAACGCGAAGCAGCGGGACTCTTCATCGAGAGTTTGATCTCGCACGATGCGCAGCTCGCCAATGCCAAGATCGCCAAAGAGCTGCCGTGCCTCAAGTCCGTCGGCCGCGATCCATACTTTGATACACCCGAAGGATCAAACCAACGCTTCGCTCTCGAGTACATCCAGAAGCATCCGCATCCGTACAAGTATTCGATGCACACCGACTACCTGCAGACGCAATTGGCACTGGCCGCGCAGCAGATGATGAGCGGGACGCCGGTACGCAAAGCGCTCCACGACGTAGCAGAGAAGTGGGAGGCCCAGCGAGGCAAGCAATAGCGGCGATTCGATGAAAGCTGCGCTTAGCTGGCGGCGCGCCGAACCGTACGCGTTGCTCTTACCGACGGCCGCGCTCGTCGCGGCCGTGAGCCTGTATCCGCTCGCGTATCTCTTCTACGTGGCGGCCCACACGACATCATATTTCAATCTCGGCGAATGGGCCGGTTTTGGAAACTTCGTCGATCTCTTCGCCAGCGGTGCCGGTCGGAATTCGATCGTCGCATCGCTCGTCTTCGTCGTCGTTTCGGACGCACTTGTCGTAACAATTGGGCTCGGCCTCGCGATCGTGTTCGAAGCGCCGGTGCGAGGGCGCGGCACCATTCGCACGCTCGTGATGGTGCCGTGGCTTGCATCCGAAGTGGTCGTGGCACTCCTGTGGCAAGCAATGCTCAACGCCGAGTTCGGACCGATTCCGGGCGCGATCGATCGGGCATTTCACACGCACGTCGATATCCTTGGAACGGCGGGCGGGGCGATGGGCGCGCTCATCATCGCGAACGTCTGGCGCTCGTATCCGTTCGCGTTTATCTTGTTTTTGGCAGCGCTGCAAGGCATCCCGGAAGAAGTCTATGAAGCGGCTCGACTGGATGGCGCGGATCGCTGGCAACAGCTCCATGCAGTCGTCCTGCCGCACCTCTCCCGGACGCTCGCGATCGTCGTGATCTTGATGTCGTTCCAATTCATAACGCTCGTGACGCTCTCGCTGATTCTCACCGGCGGCGGCCCGAACGGCGCAACCGACGTGTTACCGCTACGCATCTGGCGTCAAGCGTTCGAGTACTACCGTTTCGGCTCGGCTTCCGCAGCGGGCGTGGTGCTCTTCGCGCTCAACCTCGTTCTCAGCGTCGTCTACATCCGCCGTTTCGTCATGCGCGAGAACTAGCGATGTATCGCAGAGAGACGTTCCGTTGGCATTACGCGGTCGCCGGCGCGGCATGTTTGGGAGCGCTGCTCCCATTCGTGTGGCTGTTCGGGATTTCGCTCAATCCAACGCAAGGCATCGCACTTCCACACGGAAACGCAACCGCTCGCAACTACGTGGCGGTCCTCGTCGACTCGGGAATGGCGCGGTACTTCTTCAACACGGCGCTGGTCGCGGCCGCGACGGTGGTGTTGACGCTCGCATGCGCGCTGCTCGGGGCCTACGCCGCTTCCCGCTATCGCTTTGCCGGCAAAGAATGGATTCTGATGGCGCTCCTGGCGTCCTCGATGATTCCCGTGATCGCGGTGTTGGTGCCGCTCTACGCGCTCGTAGCGAAAGCGCACTTGCTCAACACGTACGCCGTGCTGATCTTCGTCTTCTCTTCCTGGCAAGTTCCGGCGGCGCTTTGGCTCATCCGCTCGTTTCTCGACGACATTCCGTTCGAGCTCGACGAGGCGGCGCAGGTTGACGGCTGTTCGCGCGTGAGCGCATTCATTCGCATCGTCTTACCGTTGCTTGGGCCGGGCTTGATCTCGGCGGGAATCGTGATCTTCGTCTACGTGTGGAACGAATTCATCATCGCCGTCAGCCTCGCGGCAAAACAAGACATGCGGCTGGTTGCCGTCGGACTCTACTTCTATGTCACCGAGTTCGGCGTCGAATGGGGGAAAATTGCGGCGGGGGCCATCTTAGCCGTTATCCCCGTTATGATCGTGTTCTTCGTGTTGCAGCGGCGCTTGATCTCCGGTCTAACCGCTGGCGCAATCAAGTAACGCGTTAGAAGTAAGCTGCGCCCGAGTCCCTATCGAAGACGTGGAGTTTGTTAATGTTTACGCCAAGCCGCATTGTCTCGCCGGTGCTTACGGGCAGGTCGGCCGACACGCGCGCATGGATTCGTTGACCGTCGGCGAGCAGATAGAGCACTTGCTCCGAACCGAGCGGTTCGATTACATCGACCGTTGCATTGACGTGACCATCGCCACCGCCGGGCGCAACGATGGAAACGTCTTCGGGCCGAACGCCAACCGTAAGCCGGCCGCCGGCTCGACGGTCGAGTTTGGAACGCTTCTCCGGCGAGAGCGGAATGTCAAACGACGACGCGCGCAGACGTGATTGATCGCCGTCGGTCTCGAGCGCGCAATCGAGAAAGCTCATCATCGGCGAGCCGATAAAACCGGCAACGAACGTGTTGACCGGCCGGTCGTAGAGTTCTTTCGGCGAGGCGACTTGCTGGACCACGCCATCCTTCATCACGACGATGCGGTCCCCCATGGTCATTGCTTCAACTTGGTCATGGGTTACGTAGACGACCGTCGTGGAGACGCGCTGATGCAGCTTCGCAATCTCGGTGCGCATCTGCACGCGCAACTTGGCGTCGAGGTTCGAGAGCGGTTCGTCCATCAAGAAGACCGCCGGATCGCGCACGATCGCTCGGCCGAGCGCGACACGCTGCCGCTGGCCCCCGGACATTTCCTTGGGACGGCGCTTGAGCAGTGGGCCGATGCCGAGGATCTCGGCCGCTTCGGTCACACGTCGGTTGATCTCGGTTGTCGAAAATTTGCGTATCATCAGCCCGAACGCCATGTTTTCATAGACGTTCATATGCGGGTAGAGCGCATAATTTTGAAAAACCATCGCGATGTCGCGATCTTTCGGCGGAACATCGTTCACCAGGCGCTCGCCGATGAAGATTTCGCCACTCGAAATGTCCTCGAGGCCGGCGATCATGCGCAACGTCGTCGTCTTGCCACATCCCGACGGGCCAACCAATACCAGAAATTCGCGATCGGCGATGTCGAGCGACACATCGTTCACGATGGCGCTCGCACCATATCGCTTGTTCAACTGTTTGAGCTGCACCGAAGCCATCAAAAGCGTTTGGCGGCGCGCGACCGTCCTTCCCGCTATCAATGAGAAGATGATCATGTTCGAGGGTTTTGAACGACGCCGCTTACCCGGCGCGGATGGTGTGACGTTGCGGGCGGTGGTGGGCCGCCGCTGCTCTTGCTGCACGGCTATCCGCAAACGCTTGCGATGTGGGAACGCGTCGCGCCAATTTTGGCGCGTTTGTTCACGGTCGTTGCAACCGATCTCCGCGGTTACGGCGATAGCGATAAGCCGCCAACCGATGCGCGGCACGCGCCCTATTCGAAGCGCGCCCCTTGCCGCCGATCAAGTGTTGGCGATGCGCTCGCTTTGCTTCGACCGGTTCTTCTTGGCGGCTCACGATCGCGGCGCACGCGTTGCTCATCGCCTCACGCTCGACCATCCTGACGCGGTCGAACGTCTCGCATTGCTCGACATCGCGCCGACCCTCGATATGTATGAAGGCACAGACCTCGGCTTTGCGATTTCATACTACCACTGGTTTCTACTGATTCAGCCTGGCGGTTTGCCCGAGCGGCTGCTCGGCGCAGAGCCAGAGTTCTTCTTGCGCCACAAACTCGGATCGACCGGCGGCGGAGGGACGGATCCGGCCATTTTCACTGCCGCTGCGATGGCGGAATATATCCGCTGCTTCTCCGACCCTGCGACCATCCATGCGACATGCGAAGAGTACCGCGCCGGTGCTTCGATCGATCTGGAACACGATCGCGCGACGCTCGATGAAAAAATGAAAGCGCCACTGCTGGTGTTGTGGGGAGCGCGCGGGACCATCGAGCGGTGTTTCGATCCGTTGACGCTGTGGCGCGCGCGAGCCAGCGCGGTGCAAGGTGAAGCACTCCCCTGCGGACATTATTTGGCCGAAGAACTACCGGTTGAGACCGCCGCACGGCTGGAACGCTTCTTCACCGCTTGAGATGAAGGAGAAGAGCCTCAACGTTGCGCCAAGCATATCTTCGGCGAAGCTCGACGTAGCCGACGGACCACGCGTGGTACCCTGCTTCATTCGGATCGCGGTAGCCAGTATGCAAGCGAAGACTTTCGCGATACACAAAAGCGCACGGCATCGAAGCGAGTATGAGCCGTAAGTGCGAATGCCTGGGACAATGCGCCCGTTGAAAGCCTTTTTGGAACGAAAGGGCGAGCTCGGCGATCCGATTTGGGAAACCCGCGCGATTGCTCGCGGCGATCTTCGAGTCATTGCGACTTGATATAATCGAAAGCGGCGACATTCCACGCTCGGGTATGTCAGCCCCGAACAGTACGAATCGATGCTGACGATAGCAGCTTAGCAAACTGTCCGGGAAAGCGGGGCAACCTCATCAGGGTATTGGTACTTAAGCGTTTATAAAACTTAATCGTGCAGCCCGATTCCGCGTCCTTATGATGAGGCGTTTCGCATACTCTCAAGTGGGTTGTGATCCAGGCCTGTGCGTAGCGTCCCATCGAGCATAAGACGACGTTCGACGGCGGTAACGAGGCGTTCGAACATATCCGGGCCAGCCGTCGACGTCGACGCCGAGACGGCGCAACGCCGGCGAGACGTCGCGATAGCGCTCGCCGTCGCGCAGCGGACGCACATGACAGTCCGCCGCGACGAGCCGCTCCAGCAGCGGCATCGGATATGCGCGCAAATAATCCGCAATCACCGCGCGGTCGCATTCGCTCGTGTCGACGAGCAATGCGGAGACGACGTCGCTCGGGCGCGACGAAATTGAGCTTCGCATCGAAGCCTCCCAAAACGGAAGCGGCGCCCTTACGAGCGCCGCGCCAGTGCGGTGGTCTTGAGCTGCGCCGTTAGGCGGCGCTGCGACGCCGACGCGACCCGCGCCGGGCGCGTTCCTCGAACGCCGAGGCATCGAAGATGTCCGAGGCGACCTCAGCCGGCCCGTCCTCGAGCGGATACGTCCCGAGCAGCCGCCGAACCACGTAACCCGCGCTCACGGCATGATCGCGCACTGACGCGTTAGCAATTACGGCGGGCGCTCCGATTCACGCAGGTTCGCGACGATCTCGCGGATGCGGCGCTTGATATACGCGATAGGCGATTCAGCCGCGTTGGTTTCGCCCCAAAACCCCTTTCCACGATCACAACCAAAGCCAGGTCCCGGTTCCGCGCTTCGCGCGGTCGGGACGTGCTCGTCATCATCGCCCACGGCGCTGACGACTGCGCGCGACCCGGAGAGCTGCGGTGTCAAAACACCGCGCGAACGAGACATCGGAGAATCACCGGCTGACGCCGGCGGCTCAGCGGCCTCTGGCAACGGGGCAGCAGCGCCCTTAAAGTCTGATAGGCCGGGCGGACCCTGAACGCATGCCGTGAGCAGCCGGTGGATCTCGGCGAGCGAACACCGCAGGGCCGCCGCGATCGCACGCAATGAGAGGCCCGCGCGCCGCATTTCCGTGGCCGCTGAGCGACGTTGGCGCGCCGGGGCGGTGTATTCATCGCGGCTCATACGCGAACGCTCCCGGGCGGCTTCGCGGGCCTTCTGCCGGTCGCGCTCACGCTCACGTTGCGCGGCGATCCGCGTCTCGCGTAACAGCGGCGGCACGCCGGCGACGTAGCGCTCCCACACCCACCGCGCCACGCTCTTCACGATGTGGCCGACCTCGTTCTGCTTGAGCGGCCCGCGCGGGCTTGCGGCGCCGACGTCGGCCGCAATTTGATTCGCCCGCCCTGCGACTGTCTCGCGCCACGCGTCGTGTTTGCCGATCTTCCAGTCCCCGATCGCGGTGTATGCCCAGCGCCGCAAGCGATCGAAGATCTCGACGTTGCGGCCGATCCCGATTGGGGTTCGCTTTACCGCCGGCTTTTCGAGGTCGACATATTGCGCGAGCTCGGCGAGCGAATATGGCGCATCGCGTCCAACCTTGGTCACGTACGCGACCGAGAGCGGGTTGTGGTGAAAGCGGCCACTGTACGCCTTATCCGCGCCGAGCGCCACTGCGTACGCGCGCTCGATCGCGGCCGCGTAGCGCACGACCTTCAATCGGCTGGGGTCGCCGAAGTCGGTCCGTATCCAGCCGCCTAGCAAATAGATCAGATGGGCGTGGCCGTTGCGTGGATTGATGACGACGAGGTTCGGCGCCGGCAGCTCCGCCTCGATCCAAGCCGCGCCGCCGCCCTCGGTGTCGATGTCGAAGCGGAGCGCGGTGAGCCAGCCCGAGGGGTCCGGTGCGATCTCGGCCATGGAGCGCGCGACCTCACGCCGCTCGCGATAGGCACCGCGGCGAAAATCATTGGTCGCATGGACGCGGAACGAGAGATTCTGAGCGAACCGCTCGAGGGCAGGTTGAACCTGACCGGCGGTTGGCGCAAGTGCGGCCGTCGGGACCTTTCCAACCGCAGTAGCCTCGTGGGGCGCGAGCCAATGCAGCGGCTAGAGTGGACAGGCCCGGCTCCGTCCGCTAGGATGAACGTGGCTCGCCACCTATGGTGCGAAACCCGCCCCGGATCTCCCGACTGCGCCTTGTTTCTAGGCTCGACGCAGACGAGAGGTAAGAGGGACGAGCCCCAGAGTGGACGCCGTCGGTTCCCATACC
>JAABUO010002174.1_pt1 | contig 24296 bp, 30 predicted proteins | sample 5559291 | NCBI WGS metagenome assembly JAABUO01 (sample SAMN10711878, study PRJNA513372) | rock metagenome | isolation source: Antarctica rocks | place: Antarctica: Victoria Land, Finger Mt sud
GTAGAAGTTCGGCCTATATGACGGATTGACCGGGGGGCATATGACGGATCGCCGCGCCAAGGCGGATCGCCGCCGGGGGGGTTGGGAGCGTCATATGCCCATATGACGGTCGGGAATAAGAGGTAGGTTCATTTAACATCATATGACATTCATCAATCATAATTTGATTTAAAATATGCGTGACTCACAATTAATTGATAAACATTTGAAATTCATCACTTATTGTAAATTTCAATGTCACTAATACAATCTTGATTGCATTGAGTGATTATTTGCTGTTTCACTTGATACATGTGATGCTCATATTCTTGCATCATTACTTCATATTCTGTCTCAATGCAATCAATGACATCATGATGATGCTGATGTTGCTCTGACTGCATCATGTTAATAACATGAACAACAAGCTTTTTTCTTCTTTGATGATCATGACAATCATCATTGAACTCTTTCTCATCATTATGATCTTGATTGTTGACTTCTGCATTTCTTGAAAATAACTGTTGATACTCATGACTCGTTTCAATTCATCTTCAATCTTGATACTTTACAATCACTTTCATTGATGCATTCTGCTCTCTTTCACTTCTTTTTTGAACAATTTTATCTTTCTCTTTTCTTCTTGACTGCTCTTCATTTTCATGATTGATTCAAATCTTAAAAATTAATGTCACATTTTGTTGAATTTTTGAAACTTCTGTCGCTTGCTGATAATCTCATCACTTCATTTCATGATTTCTCAAGCATATATCATTTCAACTACATGCGTTGTATGTCTCATCTGCAAATTCATCATCTCGTTCTTTTCATTCTTTTGTCAATCATCATCTTCATCATTTTCATTCATTTGAAATATCTGTTCTTGCATATATTTTCGACTGATTTCAATCATCAATTCATGATACAACTGAATCATCATCTTAAATCTCAATTCAATCAAGCTTTTGTGCTTCATCATTTTATGCATTCTCTTCAACGTTCACTTCTTTTCATTGAAATTGATTAATCACATGTATATCAATGTCTCATTCTTCTTTCATACTATTATCTTTAAATGTTGTTGAAACAACAACATCAATCACAAATAATACATCATCAATTCTTTCATCTTTCAAGATAAATATCAATGAATCATCTTGACATCTTCGCTGATAACATAATTCTTGTAATATCTCATCATGAACATCATCAACTCATCTTTCACAAACACATTTTGATATTTCTCTTTGATGATGTTGCTATGTTAAACACTCAACAACTCTGATGCTCATGCAAGCTGTTCATTGATGATGTGAATCAACATCAATAACTTCTCTTGATACTTCATAACTTAATGCATGTATTCTTCAATTTCAACTCAATTTCATGTCAATTCTTGATCTGATTTGATAAACTTTCGTTTAACATTCTCATTCTGATCAATTCAATCAAACAATTAACTTTGTTCATTAATTAACTGATTGCATACATTCTGAATAAAATTTCAATCTCAAGTATTTTCAATCAAGTTATCTTTTAATGATTGTCATGAAATTCTGAATGTGTTGAAATCATCATCTTTGAAAATCAAATCTTTCATTAACATGCATCGAGTCTTCTTCATCAACTTGTGAATCATGTCTTGAAACTCGCTCATGCTGAACTGAATACTTTTGTACAATATCTGATTTTTCACTCAATCAATGTGATCTTCGCTGATGATATTGTAATGAATTTTCAGTTTATACGTTCTTAAATTCAACATTCATTGCATGAGACTGTGATTATCTCACATCATGAATCAATTCATCATCTTGATGACATATTTTAAACATTCTCGCTTAATGAATTTATTGACTTCTTGACTTGAACTGCTGCTTTGACTGTCTCGATTGTCAAGTCTGCCTTTGTTAAAATTCTGTTGACTCATCTTCAATTCTTGCTGAATCATCATGAATCAACTAATCTTAATCATGATGAACAATATGAGAAAATAATTGCTTGCATTCATTCATTCATTTTCTTGAATTCTCAAAATCATCAATGCACACATCAACGAACTATCGTACTTCTTACATGTGTCATGATGTCAGATCATCAACTTAATTTAAAACATAAATTGTCGATGTTTTAAATAATCTTGATTCATTGAATCTGTTTTGCAATTCAATGAATTAAGTCATCAATCTAGTCATCGTCATTTTAATTTAGTCTCAACAATTTTGTTTTAATCATTTCAATCATGTGCATGAATCTTTGCAATCTTAAGTCATAAAACTATTGTCTAGTCTTGATTCTGCTCAATTCATGTATATAAAAGTCGAGCTTTCATTCTTTTCTTTCACTCTTTATCTTTCATCTTATACATTATCTGATGTATTGTCTTGTATTTAGATTCTATCAAAGTAATAATAATAATATCAGTCTTTTATATTGATAGTATTTCTAGTTTAGCTCAGTTTCTGACATTATGAAAGATTTACACTTTCTGCAACGTTTTCATACGTTGAAATCTCATTTAGTTATTCTTTCGCTCAAATAAAGTTGTCTTACAATCTTTTAATTGATGATGAGCATGCTGTTGAACAGTTCGCTCAAAGTATGATCAAAAATTCAGTCAAGATCTTTCGCGTAATGCAAGAGCTTTAAAATCAAGTTCGATAACATGATGTCATTATCTCATTCTCATTCATTATTTTCAATTCTTCAATTTATATAAAATTGAATTCTCAGTTTCTTGTGATGATAGCTCAGATCATTGCACAAATCTTGAACAATCAATCTTCTTTCATCACTCATTTCTTTGTAAATTCTGTTGCTGTCATCATCGCTTTTAGATTCAAGAAGCTTCTTGACATATCTGAATATGAAAAGAACAAAGATCAATTGAATGCATGAGAGCAGAGTCTGATACAGTGCATGAACGTGAATGATGATCATTATCTCTCTCATCAAGTCAAGATCGTTTATGTTGAGTCACAACTCATCATAGATAAGAAGATTCACAATCTAATGAATCAATATCGAGTCAATGATCTTTGTATCATTTTCATCTTCGCAGATTGATAACATAAGTTACATCATTGCTGCAACAATTCTTTCAAGATAGAAGATGCTCATTTATATTTTCGCGAAACTCTGAAGCAAGATACAAATAGCTTTGTCGACTACTACAATCTCTTCTATCAAAAGAAAGAACATTCTTTGATGAAAGATTTTTCATTAATTGACTGTCTGAAGTGCAATGTCAATTATTTCACTCAAGTCGTTGTCTTCTTCTGATGAAATCTTGATGAAACTTGATCATTCATCTTTCATCAATGAATTCAAGCATTCTTTAACATCAATGAAGAGTTTCAGCAGCTTAAGCATCATCAATCTCACTTCGTCTTCATCATCATCTTATTCATCAAAGTCAAGAGCATCTCTGCATCAATCAATAATTCTTTGAGTTTAAAGATCATCATCTTTGTAACTGTTGTTTTGACAGTATCTTCGTCTCTTTCTTTCTCATTTTTCAATGAGTCAATGAATTTAAGCTTCGTCATTGTCATCATTCAAAATAAGACTTTGATCATTTCTGAGATCAAGAAAATCTGCAACAAGTGAAAGCTGTGCTATTACTGCAAGTTGCAACATTCAAGCAAAATCACTAAAGAATGCTCAAATAAGAAGTTCTTCACTTTGCATATCATGAATGTCTATGACAGTGACATCATCAATATAAATGAAGAAGTCTTGCTATCTGCAAAAAAAGTTTAGTTTCTGAGCTAAGTCACGCTCAGAAATCTGTATACATATCATCTTGTCTATTAATCTCAATCTTCTCATTCTCACTTCAATCATATAAAAAGTTCTCTGCTAAATCTGTCTTGAAACTCTTTGAATTTGATTCGACATTCAAAGATAATTACATGATAGTATTCTGTATTTTACATCAAGCTTAATCTCAAGTTCTCATTCTTGCTCTGATTGATAATGAAGTCTTTGCTTATGTCTTTATGAATAAATTCTTCATGCAACAACATCATTTCTTCTTGCATCAATTAATTCATTCTTGCAGACTTCAAGAATTTGATGATCAAGTTGCTTTAATCAATAACATTATTCATGTCATCAAAATCACAATGATTCTCAATGAATACATTGAGAAACTATTCTTTTATGTCACTGAATTAAGTCAGTATCTCATCATCATGAGTTTATCATGACTTCATCATCACGTCATTGATGTCAATTTAGAACACAATATTTTCACTCTGTCTTTCTTCTTTTGTCTTAATTATTGTTGTCAAACTCTCGTCAAGATTTATGATTTTAATCAATAAGAAGAAAATTTCTCGCTCGAAGTTAACAAAGTAGCTTCTTTTCAGTCTCGCTCTCAATTCACTCACAAGAAGTAACTCAGTTCATGAATCACTCACAAAAAGCAATTCAGCATTCAATTTGCTTGCAAGAAGCAATCTAGTTTCTCATTTACTTGAAAGAAGCAACTCAGTTTTCAGTTCGCTCACAAGAAGCAATTCAGTTCTCAATTCACTTGCAAGAAGCAATTCAGTTTTCAGTCTGCTTATAAGAAGTAATATAACTTTTCGTTTGCTCATGAGAAGTTAATTAATACTCAGCTCATTTACAAGAAACAAACTTCATTTAATCTTGTCTCTCATCTGAAACAAGAAGCTTCTAGTTGTATTTTTCAAGTCATTCAAAAAAAATACTCATCAAAAATCAAGTGTCAAAATTCTTCTTTCTTTAAAACTTCTGTTGTTTCTTGAGTAGATCAATTTAATCGATCTTTTATACAACTTGACATAGTTGAGTTGAAAGCTCGAAGTTTTGATCATGCTGCTTATGTCAAAGACATTGAAGTGTTTAGCATCACTTTAAAGAAAATCAATGTCTTCTTGAATCTTGAATCAATCTCATCTTCTAGTCTAAACTCTGATAGATCAAAATCGCGTCGCACGACTTTAACTGTCTGTTCAAAGAACAGCTCAATTCTTGCTCAGTTCTCATCTCACTCTCAAGACAGTACATATGATAAGAATCATCGTCTGAATCTTCATCAAATGAAAAAGAAATTTCATTTAACTGCATTCACAACACAAGAAGATCTTGAAGTCTATTGACAAAGTAAAAACGTTGATTCAGTCACAATTCTATCATTCAGATATTTCAAGTTTCTAAACATCTTCTTCAAGAAGAACATCGACATCTTGTTTTTACATCAAGCTCATGATCATGTCATACATTTTAAAGAAGATGCTCAACTCTCAGTCTTCACTTTATACAACATGAGTCGTGATGAAATTCTAGAACTTCGTTATTATTTGAATGAGAATCTGAGCAAAGATTTCATTCAAGTCAGTCACTTTCAGACAATCATCTCTGTTCTCTTCATCAAGAAACTCAAAGAAGAACATCAATGTTTTGACAAAGAGCTTAAATAGCTTGTGAGCTAGTGAGCAGAATTCATTCAATACTAATGCGCTTGAGACGCATATGCTAGCTACTAGATGAAACGTTTGCTACAAGCTAGCTGTCAGCTGAGTTTGCATCGTTGATTAGCTTACATGTTACATAAATCAGCTACAAGCTGATTTAACTGATTTAGCACTACTCTTCATTCTACTCGTTTATCTACTCGCTCATTTACTCTTCATTCTACTCATCTATCTACTCGCTCATCTACTCTTCATTCTACTCGTCTATCTACTCACTCATTTACTCTTCATTCTACTCGTCTATCTACTTGCTCATTTACTCTTCATTCTACTCGTCTATCTACTCGCTCATTTACTCTTCATTCTACTCATCTATCTACTCGCTCATTTACTCTTCACTCTACTCATTTATCTACTCGCTCATTTACTCTTTATTCTACTCGTCTATCTACTCTTCATTCTACTCTCTATCAAACGCGTCGATCGAGCGCATAAAACACGTCAAACAGTGCTTCAAACAATGCTTTCTACATGACTTTCTATCTACTCATCATTCTACATGCTCAGCTATCTACTCGATAATCTTCGCTTCGAGCCCTATAGGGCTGACGCTAGAAAGTTCGAAGTTTTCATCTTCTTTTTCCCTTCATAGTTTCTACTTTCTAGAACAACAACAATCAAAATATCAACATGTTCAGCTATCAACTCAGCTATCAACTCAGCTATCTATTCATTCGTCTACTAGTCAGTCTACTCGCTTCAAAACATGCTTCAAAAGACGCGTTGATCAAACGCATAACATGAGTCAAACAATGTTTCAAACAATACTTTTTACTGAGCTTTTTACTGAGCTTTCTACTGATCTTTCAATCAATCTTTCTACTGATCTTTCGATCGAGTCATTTAGTGAGCTTTCTACTGATCTTTCGATTGATCTTTCTACTGATCTTTCTATCAATCTTTCTATCAATCTTTCTATCAATCTTTCTATCGATCTTTCTACTGAGCTATCTATTGAGCTATCGACTGAGCTTTTTATCAAACGCTCTATCAAACATTCTACATGCTTCAAAATATGCGTCGATCGAGCGCATAACATAAGTCAAACAATGCTTTCTACATGACTTTCTACATGACTTTCTACATGACTTTCTACATGACTCTCTATCAAGCACTCTTCATGTTTTCCTACCAAGCGCTCTTCATGTTTCTCTACCAAGCACTCTATCAAGCGCCCTTCATGTTTTTCTACCAAGCGCCCTTCATGTTTCCCTATCAAGCGCCCTTCATGTTTTCCTACCAAGCACTTTATCAAGCGCCCTTCATGTTTCTCTATCAAGCGCTCTTCATGTTTTTCTACCAAGCATTCTACCAAGCGTTCTTCATGTTTTTCTATCAAGCGCCCTTCATGTTTCCCTATCAAGCACTCTTCATGACTTTCTACATGATTTTCTACCAAGCATTCTTCATGTTGTCGTGAGGCTGCTCGCACCATTCCCACGAGATAGTTAGTAAGAGGAAAGAGATCGAGGTCTGAGTCAATGATAGAAGAGTCGAGAGACGTTTCCCGAGTGTACATATAGATGTCATTGCGACTTGTAGATAGAGACAGACATATACACGTTTTACAGTACCTTTCTACTAGCACGATCATTGCACGTGTTCATTGTTTGCTTCCTCTGTTGCTTCGATACGGCTCTCTATACCGCACCTGTACTCTATCTCTCGACAATGTTTAAATAGATGGTTAAATAGCTACTTAAATAATCAATTCATCAAATGATTTATTTGATTACATACGAATCTTGAATGTAGAAACGTACGAAAAGCGAACATGTATTGCACATTATATCTTTTGAGCAATTGATGTCTTTTGAGCAAATGACTGTCATCAAAAGATACAAGCGCTTGTAGCTAGCTATTAGTTGTTGATGAGTGACTATTAAAGCTTGTGAGCTAGAAGCTCGACTAAACAGATATTTTTGACTGATGCTAGCTTGATGAGCTTGTAGTCAGTTTTAGCTGATTTCGTCAAATGATCGATGAAACTTTACTTCTGCATGAACTATCGAGATCTGAATGCTATCACAGTCAAGAATCAATATTCTCTGTCTTTGATCTCAGAAGCGCTGAATCGTCTAAGTCAAGCTAAAATCTTTATCAAGCTGAATATCATTTCTGCGTTCAATCAACTTCGAATCAAAGAAGAAGATGAAGCTCTCATCATCTTTCGCACTCGATTTGAATTATTCAAGTATCTAGTCATGCTCTTCAATTTATATAATGAGTTTGTTTCATTTCAGAAGTACATCAACGATACTCTTCGCGAACATTTAAATAAGTTTTGTACAGCTTATCTGAATGACATCTTGATCTATTTCAACAATGAACTCAAGCATGAGATTCATGTCAAGCTCATTCTGCGAAAGCTGCGAGAAGCAGATCTTCAGATGAATATAATTAAATGCAAGTTTCATGTCACTCAAGTCTCGTATCTAGAATTGATAATCATCATCAAAGAGATCAAGATTAACTCTTCTAAGATAAACATCATTGTCAATTGATTCATTTTGATCAACGTTAAAAAGGTTCAAAGTTTTCTAGATTTCACGAACTTCTATAGAAGATTCATCTATGACTATAGTAGAATAGCTACTTTGCTCACTCATCTCATCAGAAAAGACATATTCTTTGTCTGATCTCAGAAATGTCAGATTGCATTCAATATTCTTAAGAAAGTCTTCACTTTCAAGATTATTCTTTGTCACTATAATTCAGATCACAAGATTGTGATAGAAATCAATGCTTCAAACTATGTATTCAAAAACATTCTCTTTCAGTATGATGAGAACGAGATTCTTCATTCAGTCGCTTACTTTTCAAAGAAGCATAACTCAATCGAGTGTAACTACGAAATCTACGATAAAGAACTTATGATCATTGTTTGAGCTTTCGAGAAATGATGATCAGAGCTTGAAGACTCTATCTATTCTATTGAAATGATCACAAATCACAAAAATCTTGAGTATTTCATGTCAACTAAGCAGTTGAGTCATCATCAAGCTCGTTGAAGTGAGTTTCTGTCTAGATTCAACTATCACATCGCTTATTGTTTCGACATGATCGATGATAAGTTGAATGCTCTGACACGTTGCTCAGAAGATCTTTCTAAAGAGAAAAATACATTCAATTCTTGACATCAATATTAACATCAGACAATTCTGAAAACTCATGTTTTAAATCTTGATATTGTTGAGAATCTCATCTTCGATGTCTTCAACATTAAAGTCATGAAGCTTCAATCACAAATCATCACTCTAGATTCAGTTTAGTTACATCTGTTTTCAGTTACTTCAGCATCTTCGCAAATTCTAGCTTTCATGAATCTAGAAATCAAAGAATTCGACGTTGAAAATGTCAAGTCTCAGCTAGATCAAGACACTCTGAATCTTGATGAAGATTCTGCTGACATTCTCACTCAGACATTGTGAAAGCAAGTCGAAATCAATGACAAATTCGCAGCTCAGATAATTGAAGTGCTTTGCAATGAAGCACGACATCACAACAAGATCTCTCTAGTTGAGTGTGAAAAACACGAGAATCATCTGTACTTTCAAGAAAGAAAGTACATGTTCAACTCAGATAAACTACGTCTTCATATCATTCAGCTCGCTCATGATAGTATCATTGATGATCATTCAGAAAGAGCAAAAAGTTATGAACTGATCAGTTGAGTTTACTGATGATCAAACATTTATAAGTATGTTCAACGCTTCGTATGAAACTGTCACGTATGCACACGTTTCAAGCTCTTTAGACAACGAACTCAAGAATGATTGCATTCTCTTTCAGTTTTTGAACGTCGTTGATGTGATATCTTCATGAACTATGTAGATTCTTTATCGCTTAGTATCTTCATGAGTATCACATATAAATATGTTTTAGTCTTCATTGATCATTTTATCAAAATGAGACATTTAGTTCTCATCACTTTTATGAAAGTTGAAGAAGCTATCAACTGCTTTTATGCTCATGTTTGAAAACATCATGATTTACTCAAGTTCTTCATGTTTAATCGAGACACACAATTCATTTTCAATATCTGAAAGCATATGTGTAAAATGTTGAAGATAGATGCTAAGTTATCAACGACGTATTACTCTGAAATCGATGATCAAATCGAGAAAATCAATGCTGTCATGAAGCATTATCTTCAAGTCTTCATCAACTACATGCAGAATGACTGAGTTAAATGACTTTCTGAAGTTGAATTCATCATTAATAATGCATAATCATCAATCACTTTAACATCACTCTTCTTGATCAATTTGAGTCAAAACTTACGTCTAGACTTTAAGTTTTTTGAGTTTCTGCTCAAGAATCTTACATCTCAAGCTTGAAACAAGTTAATCAATGTCAAAGAGTTCATCAAGAAGATGAAGAAACTAACTGAGCATCTACGTGATGAAATGCTTATAGCTCAGATCATCTACGAATTCAATGTCAATCTCTCTCATCGTTCTTATTCTAGATACTTCATCAAAGATGAAGTTTGACTGAATGCTTGCAATCTCAGCATCGCTCATCTTACTGTCAAGTTAAATGATCATAATGTTGATCTCTTCAAGATCAAGCATGTCTTTGAGAACAATTCTCTGATCATTGAGTTAAATCTTTCAGCATTCATGAAGATTCATTCAATCTTTCATGTCATTCTTCTGAGTCATATCGCAAGTGATTCTCTTTTGAATCAACGTCAGAAATCTTAAGAACTTGTTATCATTGAAAATGACGAAAGATTCTGATATGTAAACAGCATACTAAACTTCAAGCATGATAGATGCTATAATTCATTTCTGCTCAAGTATTACATTGATTGAAAAGATCACTTTTCTACTTGAAAGTCTTTTCATCTTCTGAATAATTGTGAGCAAGCATTCAATGAATATCATCTCGTCAATTCTGTCGCTGAAGAATCACATGTACTGTCGTGTGTGATGTCTCAATGTCAATGTCAAGAACTTTAAATTCAATCTTCATCATCTCAATTCAATTTCAATCTGACTCAGATCTTGTTTAGATTTGACTCAGACATCTTGTTTAAATCTGATTCAAATGTGATTCAGATGTATTTTAGTTTCATCTGTGCATCATCATATTAAACTGCATTTCATCTTTCTTTTATTTAGATCTGACTCAGATCTTGTTTAGATTTGACTCAGATATCTTGTTTAAATCTGACTCAGATGTGATTCAGATGTGTTTCAATTTCTCATGCATCATCACGTTAAAATGCATCTCGTCTCATTTCATCTCATCTTTCAGACATCTTGCTTAAATTTGACTCAAATGTGACTCAGATCTATTTCAGTCTCGTCTGTGCTTCATCACATTAAAATGCATTTACATCAATTCTTGTCTCATTTCAGTCTTTGTCTTTGATTCTTTCTCATTTCATCTTGTTTCTTCTTATCATCTTGCAGAAACTCAGTCTTGAAGAGAAGAGCTACTGTCATGATGTCAGATCATCAACTCAATTTAAAACATAACTCATTGATGTTTTAAATAATTTCAATTCATTGAATCTGTTTTGCAGTTCAATGAATCAAGTAATCATCATCTTAATTTAGTTTCAGCAATTCTGTTTTGATCATCTCAGTTGTATGCATGAATCTTTGCAATCTTAAGTCATAAAACTACTGTCTAGTCTTGATTCTGCTCAATTCATGTATATAGAAGTTGAGCTTTCATTCTTTTCTTTCGCTCTTTGTCTTTCATCTTGTACATTATTTGATGTATTGTCTTGTATCTAGATTCTATCAAAGTAATAATAATAATACCAGTCTTTTATATTGATAGTATTTCTAGTTTAGCTCAGTTTCTGACACATTTAGTATGTAGTTAGAGTGAGCTTTAATGTATAAGTGATAGCTGTCGAATTTTCATCTTTCTAGCAGCTGAATTTCATTCTTCGAAAGCTCTGCTTGACGAGCTGAGATAGCAGCATCTCGATGAAAGAAGTGATTTGAGTAGCGATCTTTTATGCTCAGTGTGACTAGCGTTCTACGCAGAATCTCGATGACGTGAGTTCGTGTGTATGAATATTCTGAGTCAAACAGAAACGTCAGCAGAGATGCAGAAAACTTTGAAAACAGATTGATGAATGAGTTTTTAACGCATGCTTCGTCATCGATGACAGCGATGATCAATGTCATCTCACGTCTGAAAGAGTTGATTTTGAAGCTCAATAAAATGAGTTGCAAAGAGTCATTCTGAAAGATAATTGAACTTCTGATTAAATGTCACTGTTTGAAGTCAGATGTTCTATTCAATTGACTTCATGTAAACTCGTTCATGCACAGAAAGCTCGCAAACGTCAGGCAAAATGACATATGTCATGTTGTTTCTTCAATGATAGATTGATCAAATTGACGTAGCAATAGTAACAGTAGATTTCGTGTTATAAATCTTCGCTTGCGAGTCTGATCATCGTCTTGAAGTCTTCGAATTTCGACTATGATTCGCTGTAATGTAGAATGATGAAATGTCTCGATCTCAATATCAGAATATTCAACATCAATGTGATGTGATCATAAATTGATGAGATAAATTTTAATGATTTTGACTTTGATCATTTTGTCATTTAGACTCGCTGATCAGCTAATCAGATTTAAGATTGAAGCTGAATATTTGACTCTGATGATCAAGAAACAGAACATGAAGTAGCTTCTTTTTGCTGTATCGTAAATACTTCTGATGAATGTTGCTAGACTTCATCAAAGATATCTGACTGCTGAGCAATCAAAAGAAACCTCGCTGTATCAGAAGCTCAACGACTTGCGCTGATTGACTGAAGTGTAGCTAGCTGAGAAAATTCGTCAGCAATAGTACTAAACTTCGCTCTGAAAAGCAAATCAGCTAAATGATTTTCATGAGTTGAAATTCATAGAGCATGTATGCAGATATCATGCGCAGTCGTCAGCAAGACTATTCGTCGCAGATGCAGCATTGCTTCTTCGCACATGAAGATTTTGTTTATGTCAATGACAACAGCTACGTTGTCATCATATATAGTGAGATTGCATTTCGCAAAAACGAAGAATCATGCTGTCAAAGCATGAAGAACAGTCATCATTTCTTTGACATTGATATGCTTATCACTCAAGCGTGTGTTAAATCGATTAGAAAATGTTTAACTAGCAGCTGATGATAGACTTGAATGAAGCAGATAGTAGTCTCTCATGCTGTGCAGATCTGAAGCATCGATTCAGAGATATAGAAAATGTTTGAATTCGCGCTTGCAAAGCAGATGTACATCATTTCACTTTGAAAGAAACGTCTTTCATCATAGTAAATCTTGCTGCATTGAATAATTGATACGCTGCTTACGTGATTTGATGATGATTAAGTCGTTGAACAATTGTCTGAGAAAGACTCTTTCAGAAACTACGATCTTTGCAACAAATGACAGAAAGTTTAATAGCATCTGTAACTTCTTGTATGATAAAAAGCTCTTTGTAAGCGCGTTGTTGACGAGCTGAATTGCTTTCTGATGCTTGTCAAATGATAGATGAGTCATCATATTGATTGAGTCAAGCTCAATGCTCAAAAAGATGCATGTGATGTCGATAAGATTCTTTTTAAGATTAACGCTAAACTCTAACTGAGTGCATAAATCATCGAAATCGCTCTCATATTTATGAGCTTCGATCATGTTCGCTTGTATGACTAGAAAGTCATTCAAATAATGTATTATTGAGTTTCATTGCAGAGTGACTATGAACATTCAGCAAAGATCTTTAGCGAAAAGATTGAATAAATATGATGACGTGTGTAGATCGAAGAGAAGAAAGCGATTTATTTAATACTTATCTTCTCAGAAGAAATTGAGCAGTCAGTGATCTGATGTTGCTATCGACACATGACAAAAGACGTCGATCAGATTTCTTTTAATGAGAACTGCATTTCGATCGATGTCACATAAAGCGATGATCACTTGATCAAAGATGAAATATTCAATTGATTCTCAGTTCTCAAGAATGAAGCAGTTGACTGACTTTTCTTTCAAATACGATAGATGATGTATTCGACATCAGCGATCATTTTTCTTCGATACTAGTCTCAATGATGAGAATATAAAGCAATGAGAAACATGTTAAATCTTAATTAGTCGATCACAGCGAACTTGCTGCGTCAAATCGACCTGAAGAGTATCTGAAGCTTCATTTGTCGAGAAGAGATTCTTGCTCAAAATCAGTTGATCGAAGTCTTGATATTCAATTTTAGCTTCATGTTCAATGATAAACAGCAATGTTTGAACATATCTACGATCAGAATGTTCGACTAGCTGTGTTTATCATGCGCTCGCATCTAGAGAGTCTCTGCGCGCTAAAGAAATCTCGTCGATCTTCATGAGCTGATATGAAAAGAATTTCAATATTGATATCAGCAAGGTCGAAATTTGATGTCAGTTTCTTTCAATGATTGATTGACTGTTTGAATTTGATGTTTTGCAATTGATGACAGCGTGAATTTCATCACATTCGCTGCAAATATGTTGATATATGCAACTAGAATAAATGCAGTTGTTGTCATTGAACTTGTTGCATACTGAGAACTCTGTGCTTGTCTCTTTGAATCTGAGATCGTAGAACTGCTTTCTGATTCTCTGACTCTGATATTTCGTCTGAAAAGCGATAGCAGATGTTTTCTTTATCAATGCTCAATCAACAAGTTCATCTTCAGCATTGTATCACTCGTTTGAATCATTGACTTCTTTTATCATGCGAATCTCGTGAAAGTGAAAGTGAAAGATTCACAAAGACTTGAAGATGTAATGCAGATGAAGCTTCTGCAGATAGTTGATATATTAAGCTAAGCTTGCTTGCAGAGAATGTTTCAATTGATCATTGATTGTTTTGATGAAACATTGATTATATACTTCTAAACAGCGTAGAAAGAAAATCATGTTCTTGAGATTCTGCTGAGTGATGTCATCATCATGAGTTCAAAGCTCATCAATTCATGATAATTGCAGATCTTGCTTGTTGATCGAATTTAATATATGATCATTGATCAGCTTGAAGATATTGACAGCTTGAAATTCGTTCTTGAAGATGAGAGTCAGTTGAGTAATATTAATAAAGAGATAGCGAAATATCATGGTTTGAATGCAAGAATCACTTGAAGAAATAATATCTGACGTTTGACTGATAGTGATCTCTATCATTGAGTTGTTTCTTGACTGATTCAGCGCTGCACTCTGAGCTTTCAGTCGTCGAAGCTTCTGTTTCAGCTCACGTTTCATATTCGCTTGATGAACATCTTTAATTCTTTGTCACATGACGAAAGTAGTTGATGTTTCAATGATTTGTTTTGAGTCAATTCTTTTCAAGAAAGCATTTGAAGAAAAGAAACTTGAAGAGACAGATGAATTCAATGAGAATGATGATGATGATGCAGGCGAGCGAAAGCGAGATACATGAGAGAAGAGAAAGCAATGATGACTTCGTCTTCTGCTGACAGTGATGTCAACGTTGACGTGACTCTGACAACGAGTAGAGACGATCATCGACAGTGATGACAGTAGTGAAGCAAATGAGATAGCAGTGACAGCAGTGAGTAGCGAAGCAGTGACAGCAGTGAGTAGCAGTGTGAGTAGCAAAGTGAGTAGCAAAGTGAGTAGCAAAGTGAGTAGCAAAGTGAGTAGCAGATGCAAAAGCGCGTTTCTGACTGAATTCTAAGAAATGAAGAAACAGAAAGAGATGATGAGAAAAACAGAAGGAAAAACGATCTATTTATTCTCTTTTTTCTGCTTAATCTTCTTGTTCTCTAGCGATCGACATTGATCGAGCTAAGTCGACTAGTCATCTTTTCTTGTTGATAATCTTCAGTCAAGCTGAATCTTACTGCATCGATATTGAAACGTCTTCATCACATCAACAATGTCATCAAGTAATTGATGAAAAGATATCAGGTAGAATAGTCATTTCAGATGATGAGTCTGAGAATCGTGATTACAGTGTTCGAAGAAGTAGTGATTCATCAATCATGCTGATATACTGAGAGAACTTGAGTTCATCTTTTTTACTTGATGTCAAGTCATACATCTATCTACGTGAAAAATTAAAAGCTCATGAGAATGATCAGAACGCATTCTCTACTATTGATCAGAATCATACATCGAATGATTGCAATTGCACGTCTATACTAACAATTTATTCAACGTCTACGTGACATAAGTCAAATCAAGAGAAGAAAAGAGTTACTCAGTACAATCACACTTTATCTTCTCATCGTTTGCATCTTTCTTTCATCATATATTTCTCTGCTCGATGAATGACAATCATTAAGCAGAAGAACACAATTTTCTGTGCTACAATCATGAGCATCATGAATGTGAAGAATTCATCTTCGCGATCGAAGATCGAAACATCATTGTATAGAGTGTCATCAATGAAGAGCAGAGCAAGAACGATGAATTGCAGATGAACAGCACAAACACTCTCATCAAGAGTTTACTTAAGCGTCACATGCTGAATAGAAACTATAGATTCATTATTGATATTATTGTTTCAATTTTATTGTTTCAACGATGTGAAGTTGTTGTATAGTCGACGAGCGATTTTCTTTCTCAGAGAATTTTGTTCATTCGATACAAATAGCATAGTTTTCTTCATGAGTCAAGCTTAAAATCGATGTCACAAGAATGTATGAATTACAATCATAATCACAATCACAACTCATAATTTATTAATATATGAGAATCAAAATAAATATATGCATGTAAATATATTGATTATTTAGTAGATAAAGTATATATGATAAAGCATATAAATGAAGAAAGAAGTGAAAGAAAGAATAAATATTTCTAGCATCAAGTCACTTCGATCGAAGTGAAAATAACTAATCATTGAAGTATATGTATGAGCATACGTATGTGCATACATATGTGCATACATACTTCATTTTCAACATTATCATTTCGTTATGTATAATCATGTTTCTCACTTCATGTCAGAAACTGAGCTAGACTAAAGATACTATCAATATAGAAGACTGATATTATTATTACTTTGATAGAATCTAGGTACAAGACAATACATCAAATAATGTATAAGACGAAAGACAAAGAGTGAAAGAAAAGAATGAGAACTCAACTTCTATATACATGAATCGAGCAGAATCAAGACTAAACAGTAGTTCTATGATTTAAGATTGCAGAGGTTCGCGCACATGATTGAGATGATCAAAACAGAATTGCTAAGACTAAATTAAGATGATGATGACTAGATTGATGACTTGATTCATTGAACTGCGAAACAGATTCAATGAATTGAGATTATCTAAGATATTGACAATTTATGTTCTAAATTGAAGTGATGATCTGATATCATGACACTTCATGATACTTAAGTGAGCAATCAATCTTCTCATTACTTGAGATAGTATAAGCGTTGACTCAAATATATATGTCAAGTGTGTGTGACAAGAAACATTTTGATAATCATTACATGAAATCTTGATTCATCATGAGTCGAAGTATCAATTGATGTTCACTGAATTCTTGACTTTTTCTAAAGAATGTTTAATTTGATTCTGCTTTCAACAGAGCTGAAGAACGAAAGAAGAAAGTAATCTTGTTGATGTTTTGCAATCACTTTGATCGTTGACGAAAGAATAGTGATACTGATGATGATATTGAGATTAAGAAGTTCAAATGTTTGAACTAAAGTTAAAATCATCTTGATAAAATGATGAATTCAACAAGAAATCAGAATCATGAAAAGAAATTGTGCTTGTGATGAAATGATTTTAATATATATTTTGAAAGTTCTGATGTTAATGATGTGAATAATTGAAATCTTGAAGTTGCGATAGTTGAAGTGTGCAAGATGAAGAGTATGATAAGCAGAACTTTTTATGAATTGTGTTGAATTTAATTGTTGACTTGACTTACTCTTTTTGTTCTTGCTACTATTTAATCAAATAAGATAAAACATTTGTTTCAGTTTCATCTCAGCATATGCTGTAATGATGATATGAATTTTCATTTGATATATGAGAAAAGATCAAAATTAGACTTTTTGCAACATTTCTTAATTAGAGATCTTTCTTGAGATAGAAAGAAATGAATTGATTTAGATCAATGATAGAGTTAGAAAATGATAGAAAAAGTGATAGAATGATAAAGAACAAGAGAACAGATGATGAAGTGAAAGAAAAGTAGTACGAGAAAGAGTAAAACGAAGCGCATAAAGACGAAGTCAAGAGTTGAAAGCAAACGTTGTAAAACATGATATAAAGCAATTCTTTCTAAATTTCTTCAAATTTGATGCAGATGAATTGTGATTCATTGTAACTTATTCTTCAAAGAAAATGTAGAATACTTATGATGCTGTCAGTTGCTCTCTCAGACATTAATATGCATTTTGAACAAGAATCAACAACGATGTTCAACAACTTCTGCTTTCAGCTTGCACTGAAGATTCTGATTAATGATATTGATAGACTGATTATCAAGTCAAGTTTCGAATTAACATTTTGAATTCAACTTGATTTGAAGTCGAATTGCTCACATTTTCAACTTGAATCAAGTTGAGTTGAGCATATTTTCAACTTGACGCGATTCGACTCGACTGAAAATTGAGTCAACTCAACTCGATTTATTCAGAATTCAAGCTTGACGTCAAGAGAGCTAAATATAGAAATTTTTCCGCTTTTTGCATTATTTTTTTGCATTATCTTTTTGCATTTAATTTTGATAAAGTCAGAAAGTCATGAAGAAGAACATGAAGATCGATTGATAAAGAATCATGACGAGAAAACATGAAGATCGATTGATAGAAAATCATGACGAGAAACATGAAGACTGTTTGATAGAAAGATTTGATAAAGAGTCATGACGAAAAATCATGAAGACTGTTTGATCAAGCTATTTACATTTATTTAATATCTTGTTGAATTAAGTTTAATTATCGAGTCGAGTTGTTGAATCAAGCTTTTCAACTCAACTTGAGTTCTCGGGTTCAACTTCTCAATTCAACTCGACACTTTTTCAAAAAAATTTCAACTGAACTCAACGCAGTCAGTCTAAATATTGATAACGTTGTAATTTCTGAAGAGTTGAAGATAAAATTTAAAAAGAGCACAAGTGTCTGCGTAAACTATAGTGTTGCTACTTATTGCTCAAAGCTCAGAAAGAAAGAATGAGAAAATTGAAGAGCATGAAGAGTCTGTGTGAAGTAGAAAATAAAAAGACAATTAGTTTGCTAGATTGAAACTCATTGATGATAAGAAAACAAAAGAAGTACGAGAAGAAACAACTATAGATCGAAGTCAGCTCAGCGATACATATCTCAATTTCTATTCGAAGCAAACTTCTTCGATTGATATGTTTTTAATACATCAGTGAGTGCACGAAGTCATGACAGCATAAGCGACATATATCAAACACGCTAAAAGAGATCATTCTCGAGAAATGAAATCGAATTACTATAAAGAGACTACGAGCTAGAATCAGTGAAATGCTCTGATGATGCAAACAGCAAGTCAATTTCGATGATAAGCTCATCAAGTTGAATTTACGATGATATTTCAATGCATATAGTCAAATTGTTGAGGTCAAAATGTCTTGATTATGATATTTATCGTAGATCTTGAAGTGCATGAAGTAGTTGAATTCACAAATTTCTCAAAAGTTCAATATTGTTATGAAGAACTGCATGTCTGTGTAGTTAGAAAAAGAGTATTAAATTGTATCAAGTTTTCACAATTGCATATTGACGTTCAGCATTGACAGCAGTGTCTTTTCGTGAACAACAGGTTCAATATTGTCATCGTTTTCGCAATGAAATATTCGTAGATCTTCTCTTAAAGATGACAAGTCATCTTCATTCTTCTCTTGAGATAGCAATATAGAATAAACTTCAACTACAAATATCATCTTTTTGAGTGAAGCGTCTTCTTTGTTGAACAGTAAGTCGAAGAAGTTCTTATGAACGACGATGAGATTCACGTCAATTCTTTCATTATCTGCTGTGTACTCTTTGTTTACAAGACTTTCAACTCGCAATGTTACGTTGCGAAGATTACGAAAATTCGTAAGCATATTTAATAAAGTCTTTCTCTACAAAATGTTAGCTACGATAAATTTCTTAAATATTTTATTCAAACTTGCTTTGTAATCATACTTTGAAGTTACAGTTTCTTTGATTGAGATTCAAGATCATGAGATGAAAACATGAGCTGCAAATAGTTTCAAGATATTCTAGCGAGATACTAGAAGACGACTCATACCATTCATGATCATAGAGCATGAGCGATTTCAAGATAGCTTCATGTCGAGTAATAGCGAACAGCGATAGCGCAGACAGTCAACAATTGATGCACAATTTCTTCAGCGCATTAATATGATTCATGACAGTATGAATAGACTGATTGCGTCAAGTCGAGTATTCGAGTTCAAGTCGAGTATTCGACTCGAAAAGTGTCGAGTCGAATTGAAATTTTTTTGAAAAAGTGTCGAGTCGGGTTGAGAAGCTTGATTCGATAACTCGACTCGAAAACTCGATTCGACCCGACAAGATATTAGATAGATGTAAATAGCTTGATCGAACAGTCTTCATGATTCTCTTCATGACTTTCTACCATGTTTTCCCGTCATGACTTTCTATCAAAGTCAAACGACCTTCAGGTTTTTCCTTCATGTTCCCCTTCATGTTTCCCTTCATGTTTCCCTTCATGTTTCTCTTCATGTTTCTCGTCATGACTCTCTATCAAACGACCTTCATGTTTCTCTCTATGTTTCTCTTCATGTTTCTCTTCATTAATTTCTTCATGTTTCCCTTCATGTTTTCTCGTCATGATCTTCTATCAAACGATCTTCATGTTTCTCTTCATGTTTCTCTTCATGTTTCTCTTCATGTTTCCCCGTCATGACTCTCTATCAAACGATCTTCATGTTTCTCTTCATGTTTCTCGTCATGACTCTCTATCAAACGATCTTCATGTTCCCCTTCATGACTCTCTATCAAAAGATAATGCAAAAAGGTAATGCAAAAGTCAAAAACCGGAAAATTTTCTATATTTAGCTCTCTTGATGCCAAGCTTGAATTCTTGACGGGTCGAGTCGAGTTGATTCAATTTTCAGTCGAGTCGAGTCGCGTTGAATTGAAAATATGAACAACTCGACTCGATCTCGATTCAAGTTCAAAATGTCAATTCAAAACTCGATTCGACGATCAATCTACATGCAACAGATCAAGAATGAAATACATCAAGTTATTTATGACGTGATTCAAGATGAATCAATTGCATTGCGTAAGAACATTTGATATCGTGACATAGTTATGAAGAAGTCACTCACAGAAATCAAGTTCATCAAGCAAGAAGAATATGTACTTTCTGATAAAGATCATATATTTAGAGAACTTAAATAAATGACAGAAGTCATCAGAAAGAAATTTGATCTGTATGATTCAAAGAAATATTTACAGAAGAAGATCAATTTAAATCAATTTCAGTACATAAAACAAGTACTTGAGAAGCAAGCTTTTAGTTCAAAAAACTAGAAGACTCTTCAATCAATAAATCATCAAAGAAGTTTAGTTGAAGATTGAAAATTGAAAGCATATTTGTCTTCACAAGCGACTCAACACAGTTACGAGTCTGAGTCAAGATCAACAATCATACAGCATGTTTATTCATTGACAGTGACTGTACAAAAAAACTATATGTTTTCAGAATTTGCTAGAAAAACGCAAATATCTTTGCAAAAAAAGAAGAAATCTTACAATCTGCAAAACTTCAATGAAACACTCATGAAGTATAATAACAAACTAATAGATCAAAAGATTCAACTCATTCATTTGAAACTTGAACATCATTGAAAAAAGTTGCATTTAAATGTTATGAAGCAGTCAGACAGCGATATAGTTCTAGACATATCATGACTTCGTATGATCAATTCAATGATAGATTAAGTCAATGAGACAATCACTTTTCTTCATATAAAAACGACGCGATTGCACTTGATATTGAAGTCATCAGAGAATGTGAAAATCTTCGCAATGACAGCGAATGATATGCGCAGTAAGCTGAAAAACAGCTCAAATGCACAGATGTTATGAAGCAGAGAGATTAAAAGTAATTTCGCTATCGTTGAAATTTCTAAAGAATATCAGAAATATAAAATTCTGTTTAAGAAAGAAAGTGATCAAGAGACATTACTCAAACATTGTTCGTGAGATCATGAGATTAAGCTCATAGATGACAAGAAATTCACGAAACAGTTCATTTACTCATTGTTGACAGAAAAGCTCAACGCTTTGTAACAATGTCACGAACTGAGAACTGAATGAAATCAGAATGAAATTCTAATAACTAGATTTTAAATACAAGACGTTGCATCAAGAAGAAAGAAAAGAAAGAGATCATTCAGATGTTCTTATACTTCATGAACGTTGAGTATCATTCGTATCGAGAAGTCTTCATAACATCATTGATAATCTCACGTCTATCATTATCTATAATATTGTTCAACATCATCTAAGTGATCTAACATCTTTTTTCTCGACATTTTTCAAGTAACACATGCTAAAATCGTGACAATAGATCTCTCTTTTTGAAGTCGAAGCTTCTGCGAGACTTTTAATTCTCTGACTCATATTCAGAGTCGCTGCTTTCTTGCACATAAGCGATTCATGAATTCTTACTCGAACGATCGAGATTTCAAGCGTGATAGACGTTCATGACTTCGATGACATTCATCACATTCACAAACTTTACTCAACTGTTTTCTTCTATCTCAGTTCACTTAATTAAATATTCTAGCTGAGAGTTCTTTACTCGAAAGTTCAATATTTCGTTCATCTTTCAGCTAAGCACTTTTTCGACGAAGACTATCGAAAACGACGTGAAAGATATTTGTTCAGATAAGAAGTCGTTGATCGCAGAATGAAGCAGATAAGTATGAAAGACGTCGAAACAGAATCAGTCATCGAGCAACTTTAGCTGATAAGAATGAGAACTAACAATTTTGATGATTCTGAAAGATTTTTCGAATTTATTAAATAACTTCTTGCTGAGTCGATGAATCATCAGATTGCAAGCATCTAATCAAATCATATCATTAATTGCATACTTGAGAACATGTTGTCAATGAACATTAGCGAATTGTTTCTGATATGCTTGAGCTAAGATCATTTGTTCTCGCAGAATTTCATTGATTCAATTCATTTTCTGAACAAACAGATCAACATGTATTCATTTCAAGTATTCAATAACGTTCTTCTGAGTCTTCTTTGATTTCAATCTCATTCGAGAATGCTGTTCGAAGTTAGCTAGAAATGACGTGCATTGAGTGCTTTTGAAGAAGTGATTGTTGATGACAAATTCAACTGATGACAGTCATGCAGCTCAGTCGTTCTGCATAAAGAACATGAAGACTTGAAGATATTGTTTCAAAACGTCGTTGATGTTCTTGATTTGATCATTTGTTTCTGAGTGAAACGCAGTTGACAATCGAGCTTGAATCTTCAGTCGAGTACAAAGTTCGTCTTAAAAGTGATTGATAAACTGAGTTTCATGATTTGAAACGATTGAATCAGATAATTCATGATGTTTTCATATTGCACGATAAAAAACTCGAGCTGTATCTAGAGCTGTAATTTCACTCATAGACTCGTAATGCACTTGTTTAAATAGTCTGTTCACGATTATCAGAATATTGATTGTCGAATTTTCGTTCAGATTCTTACTTTCAGATACTGTCATGATGAAATTCATGACTATGTCTTTTCAGCGACGATTGAATACATCAAGAGACTTCAAAGCTCTCTGATATTTTTCTCTAGAGATCTTCACTCGAGAGCATAGATGACAATTGCATATGAAGCGAGCTACTGTCTTGATCATTTCAAGTCAGTAATAATGACGACTGAGTATTTCGTAGATCTTGACTCTTTCTGAATGATTCGCAATAGACATGTCATGACTTAACTGAAGCAGACGTAGTCGCAGTTTCTCATCTTCGAGTATCAATAGTCTATCTCTATAGTAGACTCGATCACTTTGCAGCATACATTTCACTAACGAAAATTCTTTAAGCTTTCGTTGATCATCTTTTAACGCAGTTATCATGATCTGTACTCATTCATCATTGAAATAGACTGCAAAGAGTTGTTTTTCTAGCTCATTCATAGACATTTTCTCTGATGATTCAGACTGCTCAAAAATCACTGATTCGTTCTTCGAGTCACTTGATTCGAATGCTTCAGAGTCACTATCGTCGAGAACATTGATTAAGACTTGAATTTTCAGATTTTTTGATTTTAGCACGATCTGTCACTGATGTTCTTGACGATTATTCTCTTCGTTCAAGAAAAGATCTTCTGATCGACGCATGAGTGCATCGACTCGAGTGTTCAATTCATTCGAACGATACACGATTTTGAAGTTAAATTGAGAGAGAAATTCTGATCATCTGACTTGTCTTCGACTAAGCAGCTTAATTGACATGAAATATTCTAGATTCTTGTGATCGAAAATGATCTCAACGAAATCTAACGTGTCTTTCAGTTCGAGCCTTCATTTCTCAAAAGCTCTGATTATAGTTAAAAGTTTCTTGTCATAAATCTTGTAGTTGCATTCTGCAAATAGCATTTTGAAAGAGAAATAGATCACAGATCTTAACTGCTCATTATCATCTCGCTGAGACATAACTTCAATCACAACATAGTTGAAGGCATCGATTTTCACAGTCACGAGTAGATTCGAGTTATAGTGCATTAAGATAGAGACAGTGATGAACGTCTGCTTGAGTCAATCGAAGACGAATTGACACTTCTGAGTTCAATTAAATGACTGATCTTT
>JAABUO010002177.1_pt1 | contig 24286 bp, 18 predicted proteins | sample 5559291 | NCBI WGS metagenome assembly JAABUO01 (sample SAMN10711878, study PRJNA513372) | rock metagenome | isolation source: Antarctica rocks | place: Antarctica: Victoria Land, Finger Mt sud
TAAATAGAAGCTTTTGTACCAACCTTCTTCTGTATTCTTAATATTCAGTTATAGCTACCTCTAAAGATCAAGCACTATCAACCCTGACCTCCATTGGTTGTATCATCTAGGCACGGTCCTGACACTTTTTCAGCGCATATATTAAACTGTGTAAATAGCTATTATTTAGATAGTCAAATTAATTATTCAACGTTGCAACTATCAATGCTACAAGTATCAGAATCATGTTTGTTGAATCAAACATCAAAGCTGCATACTGCGCTCATAAAAGTTCTAGAAATGTTAATGCGTTTATGAATATGCATCAGTTAAAAGTGACGTAAATTTAAAACATGAGATTAAATGAATATTTGAAATATTGATCATTAAAAGTGTTAAAATCTGTCTCTGTCACTCTTTACAAATTGCAGATGAAGTACAATATATGCAATTGAATCTCTGAGTTGATTTTTCGAATTGCTGACAATAGTCATGTCAATTCAAAGTATCTGAATCACATGATTCAACATCATCAATTACTGTAGCATTGAAATTACATTTTTAGTACTACTCGCTTCTTTCTAGAAACAGCTTCGAACAAAACATCATGCTCTGTCACTGAAACATATGCTTCTCAAATCTTGACAATGTTGAATCTCGTGACATCTTACAACTTCAATCATTGTCTTTGATTTCGTTCAAGAAACGAAAATGTTCACATCATCATCATATTAATTTGCATAGAAAAAGCGAAGATGTCAAAGATTGACAGAAAATTCTCGTTCATGATTGATGTGAAAATCTCAAAGATGACACACAAGATGTTCTGAAGAATCAAAAGAGCTTGCTTATTGATCAGTCATGTCACATCATTTGCATATAGTAGATCTGTGCATCTTTGATGAGCTGCGTGATCATGAAGTCATATTTCATTTGCTTTATACATTGTGATAGTTACATGATATCATCAATTATCGTCAATCAATCTTGAAAGATTATGTGATCTGAAAAATTAAAGTACTTAGTCTTGAGCTCGACATGCTGATCTTTGAAAGACACATTCATGTTGTTGATTTTGATGCAATGAACGAGAAAATTGAAGATCATCGAGAGAATGAGCAAGATTGCAGATAACATTTTTCAATGTAGAAAAGTTACAGCTTTATTGATTGAACTACTTGTTTTTCTGCTAACAAGTGATGATATATCTGAACTAACATTCATCTTCAGACGTTCAATTAAGTTCAGTTTGAAGTCTCATCATCAGTCAAGTTGCAACTGATGACTTCAGATGAGACTTTAATTGAGCAATGATTTTTTCACTGTCTCAAAGAGCGAAAGCGAATCATAAATCATCTCAAAGTCAAACTAGTAGTCACAATAATGAACATCATGAAATATGCTGTGCAATGAATTACAAGACTTCAGAACAGACATACTTACTCAAAGATTTTCGCATGTTGAATCATTATCGAATGCTGCTCTATGAACTTTGTATGAAGCACTTGAAGCATACAAAATAAGATCTAGATGAGATTTGATTGATGTTCAAGATTGATGAAGATATGAGTTAAGAATATCAACTTTGACATAATTTAAGACTGACTGCTCAGTTTGAGAATCTGATGATTGAACAGTTAATCTGACTACTAGCTGAGAGCTCGTCTTCAATGTGTCAAGCGTGTCATCGCTCTTGTTTGATGCTTTGACTTAATTTTGCATAATACATGACATTGTGTTAAAAAAGCATGTGATGAGTTCAATGTTTTTCTCGATCTGTTAATCTTGTCAACCTGTTTTCACTTCACAAGTCTTCTCACAGCGATTTTTCAAGTAGTAATTCTATCAAGATCAATGACTTTTAGCTCTGACAGTTCAAAGCACAGAATAGATTGTAGATTTTTTGCGTGAGATAATGAACCTAGTTCTGATGTTGCACTGAGATTGAAAGTAGTTCGAACGCTATGAACCTATGTGTGCTCGAAACTGTTGATCGTGCCTTCACATCTTTCAGAACTCAAAAGCAAGGTAAAACAGTCGTCTTACAGTCGACAATTGCAGCTCATTTTATCTATCTTGCTTTCTTTCATCGTAACAGCTTTCTGAGCTTGTTGTCTTGATGATGCTACAGGCAAATATCTCGACGTCTTCACTTTGCAGAAGTTTCAGCTTCTTCTTGTGATATCATTCTAGAGCTATATAACAGGATCATCTTTGAACATTTTGTATGATTTTCGATTTCGTAGTGAAGTCAGACCTTGCGAAAAGTGGTCAGCAGTAACTCTATCTTCCATAGCTTCTTCATAACAGGCATATCGAATAGTTCTTTGAAGCAGAATGACTGGCTTACATAAATAAGTCATTCGATCAAGATGAGTAACGATGCCTGTTCGAGAGGCAGATCACAGACACAAAAACGCGCAACAGCACGTTTCTGGAAAGACATTCATCTCATAGCTCTGTAGATTACGCTTTAGAGATCTTTCTCTCTTCAGCTCTGGTTCGAGCCTTGTGACTGCAAAGATGATTTAGAATCTTGAATGCGGAAATCGCGTAGTTGAAAGGGATTTTGCTGAAACCAATCATGATGAAGTAATTCAGACGCTTGCGGACGGTCCGAAGGGCGATACTGCATTATTTGCTGTAGTAAGGCACCCACAGCTGCGACATCTGCTCGAGAAAAGTATGTTCTTTTGTTTTCATCAAAGTATGTCTCGCACAGCCAGTCGCTTAGACTGACTGGCTCAAGGTCTTGATCTTCTAGAAGTCACAATCAGGAACCTACGTCCAAGCTGCAGATGTGATCATAATATGGGGATTGGTAATAGTTACGTAGCAGACCGGTTACGAAGGACGGATACAAAAGAAAACAGAGCCACGTACTTGTGGTTTTTGCAGAAGAAAGAGCGTTTCCCCATTCTTTTGGCAGATTTCCAAACATCGAAACCCATTCTCGTATAAGACCATCTTTATTTGGCAGAAAGTTGTCAAAAGAAGAATACCCGACGATCAGCTCGAAAATCTGTGCCAGGGCTTATTAAAGATCCTGCAAATTCATACATAAGGTGTAATACCGTGCAACCCAAGCTCCAGATATCTGCTTTTATGCCCCATTGGAAAGTTAGAACAGCTTCAGAGACTCGAAAGACTAATGAACAATGAGTTCGACGCTGTTCTCCATCCATCAACGCCTCGCCAAAGTCAATCATCTTTATATTACGGCTTTCAGAATCTTTGGCCAAAGAGGGTAAGGAGCTTGGAAAGACGAGATATCTTGGGATTCGCGATGTCAAGGCATGTCCTGATGTGGCGACAACATCACTAATACTCGACTTGCCTAAACATTTTAGAAGATCTGTATCGGATTTATGAGTCATTTCGTTGTTCGCGAAGACAATATTACCCGGGTGCAAGTCTAAGGTACGCTAGTTAGAATCCACTGAAAGAACCAAGGTCCTGTCACAGAACTTAAGTCACAACTTACCTCCGTGTGCGACACCGTTGGCATGAATATACGCAAGGGCTTGTAGAGTCTGCCTCGAAGCCTCCCAAGCAATCTCTCCGGGTAGCCTGCTACTCGCATACGATTCGACTTCTGACAGAACGCTTGGACCTAGTAGCTCAATGACAAGGCACGCGTGTGAACCGTTTGGTCCAACGTGCTCAAAGCGGTCCAACAGCTGTATGATATGGGCCTTTCCAGGGTGGTTTGTAGGCCCATGCGATAAATGATCGAGGATTTGAGCCTCGCGGTCATCATGGCAAAGTTCAGAAACTGATATCTTAATGGCAACATTGCGACGGAGTCTGCTTCACATCAGCTTACATTGTCTTCCAAGTCTCGTTTGCCAAAGCTTTGGAATATACTAACTTTAGGTCACTCGCAAGCCAGACAGTTGCGAAACCACCCCAACCCAACTTGTATAAGATCTTGTATCTCCCGTCCTTGAAAGTATCTCCTAGGTGTGTCGGATGATATCCACCGTTCCGATACCGCCTCAATAGTTCTGCATCCACTTCACAATGAAGACATTCCGCTGCCTTTGTCATAGAATTTCTTGAATCATATGTTGAAGCCATGTGATGCCGATTGACAGTAGATCTCAAATTTGACCTCGAGCATAAAAGCTGCGTTAAGGGCAGCTTACGCCACTTGATAGACGACAGATACGATGACATACAGTTGTTACTTGTAGAAATACATCAGATGGGTTTATTGTTGTTGTGTTTATTTGAGATACTGTTGATTATCGGAAGTTATCTATCCAGCTTTAATACCAGAAGCGCTCGCTATCTACATAATCTGAAGTGGCTTAGCTCTCCAGTCTTCACTCAGCATCCATCACCGCCTTTGGCTGAGACAATAAAGGGTTCAATCCACTGGTTTGATCTGAATTTAATTATTTCATCTGAAGACCCGCACAATATTGAAACTCATCTTCAGAAAACCTCAGCAGCCAGATTGCATTACTACCAAAGGGCTACAATGTCAGGCCGTGTTCCCATCGTCACATTTCTCCAGAATCTCGCAATGGCGGTATGGAGCACGCCCGACTGTGAGCACTTCGAGAATGTCTTCGTCAAGTAATCACATCTACTTCGTTTCGGCACTTTCGCTAACAAGTACCTCAGGAACCCGAGGCACACCAGCCATTCAGATGACAGATTCCATGTCACCCTACGCTTGAAAACCGCTCGGCAAATGGCCGAAAACTCTGGTCAGACAGTCCATATCTACTACGACGAACAGACACAGGAATACGAAGCCTTTAAGCTATACTCGGAACGGAAGGATAACTCAAAAATCGACGAACCTACGGAGGAATGACTACCGAAGAGCTTGGCAGTCTCGAAGCCGAATTAATACCTGGTGAGAAGGTTCCTGGATCAGAAATGTTCAGAGATGGCACGAAATGAAGGTCTTGACGCGGTGGTTTTCTGAGTTCCTTAATATGAGGAGCATAAAAGCATCTTGATTATTCTAGCTCAGACTTGATATGCAGAATACATATGGGGATTGCTTGGAGTCCTTCCAGATGAGATCGTAAACTTAGTGACTGGCACTTGACGGAGTGTCACATAACTCATCCTAATACAAGTCATCCAGTATCACAGCCCACCTCATCAGCTTAGCCTGCTTCAACCTGAACCGCTTTCGGGGTTTGTTGCTGGTCAGTGGCTAAGGCGAATATTTTCGTCTCCAGTGTGCAGAGATCCCATCGCCGTCTAGCAGCGATGTCGCGTGTCTTGATAGAAAAGCGTGTCCATCCCGCAGCACTTATGAAGGGCTTTAACCAGATAATGAAGGTAAACCTTGTGGACATTGGTGACCACTGGCGTTGTATTTCCATATATTCTCGGTCATACAAGGATGGTTTAGCCTATTATAGAGAACAATATTCCCTATCAGGAGGGTAGTTTTAGGTAGATGGCCTATCGGATCAGGATGGGCAAGGTCGGATGGACGAAGTACCGGATCAATGACCATAGAAGCTTGCAACAATCCTCGAAGACCTTTGCCGAGTTCTCGTCTTGTTCTTGTTGTCGTGTCACAATGAAGCGGGCGTCTAGCATTGGTTGACGCGACAACGGCTAAACTTCATTTGGGAAAGCGTTCGAGCATACCAGGGATGGTTTTCACTCCACATGCTCTGCAGTTCTAACATCCGTAAAGTACAATTGCTCGGGCTAGGTGTCGTGTAGAAGCTGATTGAGACACGTGTGCAGAATTCGTGCCGGTGCGATGCGTCTTCTTGGCATTTGGTACCTGGACTTGCCCGCGCTTGACGGTACGTAAGCTGATGTAGTATTAGAACCACGAATAGAAAATTGGTTTTCGAGTTCCGGTAAGACATAATCTTCGGTTTACCTGCATTCACAGATAAAGAAATATTACGACCTAAGACGATGTTGCCTGAAAACATAGTAGTAGGTGTTTTCCATGTACGATTTTTGGATTTCCTCGTCCGGACGAATTGATCGTAGGGATCGGACGCGCAGCTCACGCCGCCCAAAGAAGTCGTGCGCGTTGGGGGCACATGAGTGGTTTATCGACGAAGAAAACACATCAAATCCAACACCAATCCTTTCGGGATGCTCCACATATGCTGTGAACATGAAGTTTAGTTGTACCAATTTCGTATAAACTCAGATCTGTGCTCAAAAGACCTTGTAGTCCAGCTAAGGGCCACTTACATGGCAAAACACACTGAGAACGGGTTTGAAATTGACGCCTGTCCACCGGCTTGTGCACTCGGAAGCATGAAGGATTATTTTAGAATATTCACTATGTAGCCCGTATTCCTCCTCGTGGCACTGTAGACTCATTATAGAGGACCATTGCTCTAGTGTCAGAGGCTTTGCCATTTACTTGAGGATAAAGCGTAGGGTAAGGAAAGTGCTTGATTCGATGTGAGGGCTGGCACGGAGTATTTAGCACTCCAGCTTGTGGTGGTTTTCCCAAGCCCGGCTTTTGCAATCCTATAATGTCAGCGCGTTATCGCTGTTTTACAACTAAAATACGTGGGCGGGAACTTTCGAGGTAAAGCAGATGGCCTACCTTGGAGCAACAATTCAACAGACTGCATTCACGGCACTTGCTGAGCGTGAACTTCATGGTGAGGTCTGCAACAAAGTCCAGTAATCACAAGAATCACGAAGGTAGGCAAGCTCTGGAGCGTGGAAGGGTGGTGGTTTTGCCGCGAATTTCCGCTCCAAGCAGAAGGCCTATGACGTCATTAACCCCCCTTCGTCCACGGTCATGTACGGTCTTTGATAACAACCGTGTGAGTTTACGAATCGGCCAAAATGTGAACACACTTTCGAACAACCCTATTCAGGTATGTATAGCATATTTCAACAAACCGTACCAGCCCTCATCTCAACTCGGGGCTGAATGACGAAGCATATTCGAGAAGGAGAATCGAATAGAAATATGATCTCGAATGGGTCAACCTTCAAGCAAACTACAATACTTAAATGACCACTTGTTTCCACACGATGACCGAGGTGGCACGGTACAGTTCTAAATTTTGGTTCACCTATCTCAGCAGGCTAATCACCTTGATTGGTATTAATTGGTCTCACTTCATAGCCCTCAATATCTTAAGCTCTCGTTTTCAACCATTCTCATTGTTCACCTGAAATATCAATAGCTGGGACGCTTAATCTGCCTAGAACTCTTTCTAATGGTTTACCAGTTGCCCATCCTGGGCCGACTGTTTTTGCAAGCTCTCATATTTTCTCCACTCGTGCACAAATGCACTTACTTAGATTCTTGAGACTTCTGAGTGCAAAAGAAATAGTTGTTCTTGTGTTTCAAGAAAGCGGTTGGCTAAGAGTAAGGTCATATATTTATGTGTGGCCCAATGTGCAGATTTCTTGCTTCAAAGGGGCGTAAATCAACCTTTTAGCTTCTTGCCTCCATCCTAAGTTCCTTCCTTCCAGACCCGCAGCTGCTGGGTCTACTACACACAGTATTTCCACTCATCACGCTCGCTAGGTGCTCTTCTGCATGACCCGGTGTGACCACAATATGCTAAGCCGAGGCAGAAATACTGTCAAACAAGGACCGTAGAGAAACCACGCGGTTGAGTCAAGTTCTGCAAGTACAACGTTCCCGCCTCCTCATATACCACAGCAGGAATATTCCGCGCCACCAAGGAGTCCGTGGCCATAACAAATACTCCAATATTCCCACCTTGACCCGCAGGCTGCCATCCCACAGGCGTCCGAGGTAGACCATAACAACTGAAGATGACAGTTTTCGCAGTATTGTAAAGCTCCTTGAAGGTCGTGACCTGGCTCTTCTCAAACGGCCCAGGATGCAAATCTGCTCCGGGTAAAGGAGGTAGTGGAGGTTTGTTGGGAAAGTCCCATAGCATGGCGACATAAATCGTGCAGGTGGAGATGGTATAGCGGCGAGGTGTGGTCATTTGGGGAAAGCGACTGGTGCGCTGGGTTTCACGATTGGAAAATTCCAGGCGATTGGTTGTGTAGGTGGCGTAGTCGCTATATTGGAAGCGGTCGGCAGCTTCAAGACAATGTTCACGTGAGAAACCTGGAGATAGCCAAGCATGGGAAGCTGTGCAATAAGTATCCAAGTTTGAAGCGGTGGCTAGAGGAGCACTTTCTGCAATGCTAGTGACGATCAGGAAGGTCATGACAAAGCAGGTGGTAAGTGTCAAGAAAAAAGTACTTCTCAACGACGAAGAACTCTGAGCCATCATTTCTGAATGCAGTTTGATTGCTGGTAGTACATGAAATAAAATGGTGATAAAGATTGCTCGCTCAACCCTCGAATATGAAGATGAATATCGGATCAACGGCTATAATCTCTATCCGCGGACGATGACGGAAAGCTTTTCAACGTATGATTACTCTTCGACTAAGGTGGAAATACGCGCTTGACGCATTGTTGTTTGAATATGCGAACAACAAGTGCCTATCACAGTATTTGTGTAACGCATGACGTGATTGCCTTTCATAATGGCTCTGATCACGAAGACTTCAGATTGCTTCACGTTGTTGAGTCGTATTGCAGACATATGACAGTGACAACTAGACATTGGCGAGGCGGGCGTGAAAGTCGTTCGGAAATCTTGGTTGCTCGAGAAACCTTCGATGCCGTACATTTCTGTGACAGAAATACCTTCCAGTAAGCAATGTAGCAGTACTTCTGACAGGAGCTCCATCGGCTTGTTCCAACTTTGCTTCCAGTTGCTGCACCCGCGACTCGAGCTTGTGGACCAGCTCTCGCAGGGCGTCTACTGTCTCGTGTAAAATGGGAGCCAGTGGTGAGGAGCGGTTACAAGATTATGCCTGACCAAGGCGGAAGAAGGAGTCGGAGAGCTCAAACCCACGGTTAGAAGCTGGAAAGGCAAAGGCGGAAAGCCCCAGGTCGACTAGCGCGCCTTTTGCCCCCAGACTATTAGCGTATGCAGAAAGCGTTCGAATTCTGGCCTGGCGACTTGTATGCCAGATCAAGCACCAAAGCAGGTTCAAACCAAGTACGTAGATGGTGAAAAAGACCTGACGCCCAAATTGCCTGCTCTCCTGGTCTGCACCTTGAAGCTTTGAGTCGCACGTATTTCTTCCTCTTATAAGAGGCTTTTTGCTGAACAGTGAAGTAGAAATAGTGGGAAGTAGAATAATGGTGGTGGGAAGAACTCCGGCTTCCTCAGTTTCGTTTGCTCTAAACGTTGCTGTCCCGCAATCAGACGAGACGAAACTGACGAAGAATTGTTTTCTGCAGTTCTCCTTCGATCTTCAGTCTTCATTCGAATCTGTTTTACCATCCACAAGCGGACCAATCGTAAGGCTGTCAGATCTGTGTCTCATTGCGCCCGCCTGTTCCCGCTATCGATAGCGAAGAAATCAACGTCTAACACAATTCTCACGCTGTCTACTAGCGATGAAAGAACCCGATGAATGCCAAGGTTGTTCAGCGACTCTTTCTGTTCACACTCACGTTTGTGTCTTCTTCTTCTTCTTCTCTTTTTACTTCGTGCTATAATTCGGTCTCTTCAGCGAGTATCTCTTTGATTTTTACGCTTGAAGTCGTTCGTCGCGCAGCCTTCACACTCATTTATTCAATACAAACATTCTCTCAGCATCGGCAAAATGCTGGGCATTTTTTTGCTAATCCAACACGCTGCTGCCGTAAGACTTCTTACCACTGCCAATATTGTTCCGTCAGTGGAGAGCAAGATGCAATATTGGTGTGGTAACTCTATGAATGTATGATAGCCCGGATCTTATGCTGCTTCGGATCCTAGTTGATCGCTTTCTCTAGATCCCCGATGGCAAGATGGTTGTCTTTCGAGATGATGGCAGCAATGATCAGTCCAACTTTACCATCAATGTTACTTCCGACTTCATCATGACATCCACGAAGAGATATGTGAGCGATGTCAGCGAGCCATTGCCCATTTCCAGATCTTTTTACAGTAACGCCATCGAGTCTTACAGTGGCGTCGATTATGTGACCCTGCCCTTGAGCCAATCGATTCCCCCCGCTTCGACTACAGGACTACGCGGTGATGAGACATTCTATGATGACGAGGACGTGTGAGCTTTCAATATGTTCAGACTGTCAGAGACATCTCTGCCGAGTGCACCAAACAGCAGTATGGTAGCTTTTGTACACAATGAGGATCATTACCGCCAGCCACAGACAGTCAGTGGCTCTTGCTGTTTCAAATCCATTGGAGTGCGTTATAGCCAAGATCTCGGGAAATCCTTGACACGGTCTGTCCCTATCACTAACAAGGGGGTGCAAAAGGAACCGCAACAGTGTACAGCCGAGGGAGGCACGGGTGATATGGCCGCCAAGTGCAATCCGCACAAGAAACAATTGGTAGTGTTGGCGCAAGAGGCTGGAGGATCACTGACCATGTCCGTTTCAAGCGACCTTCTTGCTGCTCCTGGGTCTTGGAGTCGTATCGATCTTGTTTCCGGTAAGACTGCCCCAAGCTTCAAAGGCGACGTAATGCCTCACGGTGATCTCTCGAATATTGCGGGCAGTAACCCGATTATCATTCGCGACCAGAAGAATGGCGTCTGGCATATGGTGTGCGCGAGATGGGGTGGAGGGACTGCGTATAGCAAGAGCTCCGACCTTACAAGGTGGGATAAGCCGTTCATGCTCTACGAGGGCGATAGGCATGTGGTGAACCCAAAGTACCCTACGCTGATTGGCGACGAGGGGGATACGCTGGCAAATGATGATACTGCAACGCTATACTTTGCCAGTGACGCGAAGGTGAACTGTGGTAGAGGGCTGTAGTACATCAAGTTGACCTTCTAGACCTGGGTGTAGAGCCTATTAATACCCTCACCTAAGGCTGCTACCTTGACATCAGCCAAGCCTGATGTGGATTTGGAGGTTATACGCTGGCCGTCCCCAACTTTCTATTCTGAAAACTGTATTAACCTTCATTGTTAAGTAGCTAAATAGTCATCACCTAGATTTCCTACTACAACATCAGCATAATCAGTGTCTTGCTCTTCCCTTACTCCAACGAAAGGCTCGGTATGTCCCTTTAGACCATGTTGAAGCAATAGAAGCTGTAGTAGGAGCAGTAGTAGAAGCAGGAGAAGTAGTCAGTCAATTAGAAACATAATTCCTACCTACCGTAGTTAGGGACACTGCCCGCTAGCCTAGTTGAGGCTAGCGCCAATTGCGGCACAAAACAAGTTACACTTCTTCAGGCCACCGTTCCTTAGGTAGGTAAGCTTCGAATCAAATGCGATGAAGAGTGAGAAGTAGTTCATACGTACGTTCATTTCTCTCCAGCATGCTTCTATCGTCTCCAACTAACAATCTTGTGCGAAGCAATACCAACCATGATACACGGACTATGTTACCTGCAGCTTTCCTTGCAGAAGTACATCTACTTTTACTGCGTCGATTTCAGTCCAGCATCGGCTGCACTTGCTACTACCCGATTGATATCCGTCGCCATACCGAATGTGGTATAACGCGCATCGCGGCTACATGTCTTCCTATAACTCATCTTGAGCGTAATTGATGTTCATAGATCAAGAAGATGGCAGACCAGCAAGAACATGCGGGAATCAGTGATTTTGTCAACCATATTCCAATTGCTGAAGAACCAAAGACATGCCCCAGCACCGTTGTTCCAACAGTGAATATGCTCTCAGAGGATGAGATGGCAGTAGGACAAGTGACGGATCCATGCCACGATCCTGTAGCCACCAACCTTACACCTCCAGTCAGTCACACAGCCTCAGTCCCAGTCTTGGAAAGCTTTGATATGCCCCAAAAGTCGGAACGTAAGGGAATATTTGACCCTGTCGAAGCGGCTACTGCTGAAAGTGTCAAGTACCCAGCACTTGAAACAGGCTCTGAAGAAGCTCCGATAAAAGACACAATCCCGGCGCAAGCGATCAATCATCCAACAAGTGACGCGTCGTTCAAAGCTCCGACTCCCACAAACCACACCCCCACAGAGCCAACCATGGAGACCAGTTCAAGTGCGGCACAGGAAGAGCCCCAAGTAACAGTCCATTCAAGTGATCATGATCTGCATTCCAGGGATTTTGAATCAGCAACGCAAGCTCCTTCTAATGAATCCCTACCGGCAGACGAGCAATCGAGCCAGGAAGGACCGGAATCGTCTTCTCTGCCGACCGAGCTTGTCTTGACTCCTCATGATAACAGCTCCGCAGTTCAAACCGATCCAGTGTCAACTGAAAATGCTGAGCCGGTGCTGGCACCCAACCAGTCGGAAACAGCCATACCTCCAGTGACAGATACTCTATCACCAGGTGACCCAGCTCCAGCCTCTCATGAACCCTTAGGACTACCAGCGGAAGCGGATACTTTGATGGGCCAAGCGGAGCCGGTATTAGAAGCACTAGCAAAGTGTGAAGCTTCTTTGACCCGAGACCCTGCTGCTGCAATTGTAGCGATCAACAACGCCGCTTCAGAACTCGACCATATCATGGAGCAACATGACTTGAACAAGAATTATGAGGTCCAAAATGCATCGTTCGATGAAGATATGGACTCACTAGCCCGCGTAAACCCTGAGGCTGTATCTGGAACTAGTGATATAGCTCAGCAACATGACCAGGCTGCTCCTCAATCGCCCAACGCCATACCTCCTCCTGATCCACAAATCCCGACGGCTCACGCACCACCTCCAGAGACTCACGCCTCCCCAGGGACTCTCGCAGACTTCCCCTCAGCGGATGGAGATATGGATGACGGAAGCTCTTCCTCAACAATCCATGCATATTTAGGAGCACATGCACCTTCGCTAGGAACAGGCTCGGTCAATGGTGAATCTTCAATGGGCGACGGAGACTCGGCGCTTGGTGATGATGTAGAATCGTATGTGTTACCTGAGATTACCCTGCAGAGGCTCGACTGAAGAGAAGCACAACAGTATAACAGAAAGTTTGAGCGCGTCAATGCTCGAATATCGGTATGAAAATGGTCGAAGGTATCATGCATTCGAGGATGGAAGTAAGTTGCTGGGCGTATGAGCGAGTGATCGCGTCTGCTAACGGCTTTTAGAATACCATCTGCCCAACGACGAGGTATGTAGAGCTCTCCAAGGTACTTAATATGTGGGAATCCGCACTAACGTCCATATAGAAAGAAGCTGACCGGCTGGGTACTTTTCACTACAACCACAAGTCGTTTAACCGGCTAATAACTTCCTAGACTTTCAACATCATATTTGGCTACTAACCCTCAATGGCGAACTCCATCGCGCACCTCTTCCAAGCACGATGCAAAATGTATTAGATGTCGGCACTGGCACCGGCATCTGGGCCATCGATTTCGCCAACGCTTACCCCAACGCCCGTGTCATCGGCACCGATCTTTCGCCCATCCAGCCTTCCTGGGTCCCTCCAAATCTCAGCTTTATGGTCGACGATGCCGAGGCACTTCAAGATTGGGAGTTCACGCAGCAATTCGATTACATCCACTCTCGGCTCGTTATTCTCTCGATGCGGGACTGGCCGAGGTACCTGAAGCGGTGTTACGATAACCTGAAACCGGGTGGTTGGATTGAGTTGCAAGAAGTACAATTTCCATTTGAATATGACGATGATTTCCCTCCCAATGACTCGCCTCTTTTGAAATGGTCGGGATACGTTAAAGAAGCGACATCCAGAGTCGGCGTTGACACGCAGGCCGCAACTAAATTCGTAGACATGTTACAGAACGAGGGGTTCATAAATATCAACAAGGAGGAAATCCGTTGGCCTATTGGATCCTGGTCGAAAGATCCAAAAGAGAAGGAAATTGGGAAGTGGATGGTGTACAATGCGCTTGAGGGTGTCGAGTCGGCGGGGATAGCGCTTTTCTCGAGGGTATTTGGGTGGTCGAAAGAAGAGATCTTTGTGTTCTTGGAGCGCGTGAGGAAGGATATCAGAAATAAGAATACGCATTATTATACTTCGATGTAAGTCTACCCCTCGATCTCCTGAAGGTGGTCGAGTGTCGCTCTAGAATATGCCTACGTCCGACAATGGCTAATGGCTACATTTTAACAGAAGCGTTCACTACGCCCAGAAACCGTTTGAATCTGGTGGGATAGATTGACGCAGGTTTCTAATTTATAGCAGTCACGAGGCTGCGGCGACACTTTCTTCGCTTGTACATGCTAATAACCTACTGTCGTACAAATTCATGGGCTTTCCCAGGTTAGTGGAGAAGTCCTGGGGCAACAAGGCATGCACATGCTACGCTACACGCTTTACATATCAACCAACAATCTTCTAGTTAGACTGTGCCGGACGAGTCGAATGCAGTATCGCTTTGACTCCGAAAAGTGACGTGACGCTTCTGTGTGCCTCGAGCTTGATGGCCACAGTAAACTCCAGAAACGAAAGGGAGGCCGAAACTCAGAGCTAGACGACGTCTGCAACTGCAGTGTTTAGATCTGGTTGATTCGACTTAGCTCGGGAAGAAATGCTCGGTTTTGGGACTCTAAAAGCGTGAAGTTACTAAGTAGGCTTAAGATCAGATTGAATAAGTGTCCTGCTGTAGTTGAATCGTAGAAATACAGTTGTAACCGTCTTCCCATGGTAGCAATCCCAGTTTAATTGCTCTCTTCTACTTTCTACAGTAAGTCCTGTAGTCCGGGCCGCAAGTGACGGCGTTTCAGTGAGTCCTCAGTACCTAGAGGTTCCTTACTTTACCTTACTTTACCTTACTTATGATTCAATTCGCTCGTCTCAGATTTCAGCCATCCATCGCAAACACCACCTCTACAATCTTTCCCATTACCTTTTCAGCCCACCAACGATGGCAACGAACATGACCGATTTGCAACTCAGGCTGGAGCATGGCAAGGGCGAAGCCGACGACTGGACGAAGATCGAGGACAAGGCTCTTCGTAAAACGATACAGAACCGGCTAGCGCAGAGAAAGAGACGTGCGTTCCCTAAATCGAACAGGTCTGGCATTGTATAAACTGTATAATGACATGATGCACAATAGGCACAAAGGTGTTGACAGGCAACCCTCGAAAGCATACGAGTTTACCTATTCGGCCTCTGGAGGAACAACCTGTGCGCCAGAGCATATCGTCCGAGTCCTCCACTACCATATCGACTGGATCGACATCTCCACCAGCGAATCAGACTCCAGCCGTATCTGAGAGTCCGCCCAGCTCCTCCAACTCCCTTAATGACGCCACAGCTATCATTGTCCATTCCCACAACTCGCCAGAGCCTCAAAACAAACCTCGAGACGTCTTTGCCCCACAAATACGCGACTTTCTCGCAGCTCCCGGCCTCGCCGAGCACCGTTACATTATCCTAAGCCAATACTCCTTCCTCCGAGCCTTCGTCCACAATGCTCTAACCCTCGACTTGGACCCTGCCTTGTTCACTTCCGACGACTCCATCTCACCATGGACGATATTCAACCCCTATCCTGCTCCCTCAAAAACAAACATGCTCGTACCGACACCAATCCAACTGAGCACATTCCACCATCCTTACATCGATATCATCGCCTCTCCACGATTTCGAGAGAACATCCTTCTAGCAGGCTTAGATGACGAGCAAGAGGATCGGTTCTGCCATGCGCTGCATGATGATGGGTTTACAATATGGGGCTCTCAGCCATGGAACCCCATGGGTTGGGAAGCGTCACAGCAGTTTGTGGATCTGTGGGGCTGGATGATGGATGAGGAGACTATACAGTGTTCGAATTTCTGGAGGTTTGAGAGGGGGGATCTGCCGCTAGTTACGCCTGCTGTTGTTGGGGAAATATTGGGCGAGGTTGCGTAGAGATGAATATACCCCATCACTGGCGCTGGCTTTGTGTGGCGCTTTGCTTACTGGTGTTGTTGAAGCAGGGCTTGCAATATCGCACAATATTCATTAGAACCGGCGTGCACATCTTCTTGCAAAAATGCATGGCTTCCAAGATGAAGCTCTTCCGTCTTCTAGCCTACAAGAGCAGCATACTGGGAGGATCAGAACACCCGAGCCTATGTCCCTTCTACCAGAGCCCCATAGCCATCACCTTCACCAAATTCAGAGCGGTTCAATCAGGCCATCATGTTCTAACCCCGCGATCTCTCACGCACTGCTGAAAGCCATGGTATCTCGGATACACGGCCATGATACTTCACGACCACACCAATGTGCCGAATCCCACTGACATCTCACTTGAGAAGCAGAATCCGTATCCCCTTTGGAATGGCATTTCCACTGACCCAGGCGCAACTACAAAGCTTCTGCGATGAAAAGATATAAGCATAGGAATATGTGAAAACAGTCAAGCTTGGCTTTACATACCAATTGAGTCACTTACCCTGATAGTACCTGAGACTATCAATTGATGTTCGCTGGCTTTCAACATCCTCTGTTGATGACGCAGATCTGTGGTCCGCTAAAGTTGGGGCGATGGCTTTATCCCGCAGAGACAACGAACCCTTCCTAGCGCCAGAGATTTCCGAAGTTGGATAGATGATTCTAAGCACAAGTGGTTTGAGCTCGTGAGCATGCGGTTGTCGAGAGATCCACATTGACTTGATTGTAGAGCCAGGAAGTTACAACGAGTGAACTTTGCATGGGGATACAGTAGCGTTCTTGAGTTATCCCGGTCAGAAAGGTCATAGGATGACCATTTATATAACAAACCACTGTCACCTACCTCTGTTAGCGTGGAGGTTATTGATAATTCTCCGGCAACTGGCAGGGATCAATCTGGAAAGCATCACTGCGTAAAGCTCACTGTTAACAAATCAATCCAGCAATCCTATAAATTATATTACCGAAAAGATCTATCGACGTTTCATAATGCTTCTTTTTCCTATGCTGAATGGCAGCAGCTCCTCCTTCGAGCCAACGCTCAGTGCAGTTCACTAGCGATGAGCAAATCAGCAATATCACAATCCAGAACTACTACTGCATCGCCATTCCCTGCAACTCCCAGCCTGCCATACTCACACATCCCTCCCCAACGATCCAGAGCTGTCCGTAATTGGGGGCCAGCGAATTGGAAATTGTTGACTTGGAAGTCTGTCACCACGCAGAGCAGGAGCGTGCCGTATGGATCAAGGACATCCACTCTGTTGCCCATCACCCATTAGTGTATTTATGTCAGCATGCATCTACATCTCATGTCCGGAAATGTCCGTTGGTCGAGGCGCATGACATCGCATAAACCTATCCTGTGTCATGTAGCAGAGGATGGTCTTCTGCAGAAAATATTCTACGCCATGCTTGATATATAGGAACGTAGAGGCAGTACCAAAGAAACGATCATTACGGGACGTCGGCGCAGCATGTTCTTTTCTGATTGTACAATCTGGTTGCACTTATTCAAAGAAAAGCAAAATCACGAAACTATCAATACCCTCTGCGTTCCGGTACTCAAACAGACTATTAGAAATACTAAATAACCCGAGCAAAGCTCTAGTTGCACAGCTGAGCTTTTCAATAATGACCACAAACCTGTTGACTGTCCCTCCAGGAATCGGCTCTCGTTTCATATGCGTCCGTCTGGAACACATTGTCGTCTGTAGTATAAAAGACAGTCGCTCTCAGAGATGACAATCCCGGATTTCCCGGCGCCCTTTCTGCCTTCTTTGCCTTGTCGTTCCACCAGCTCTGCGAGAACAATTTACTAATCCATTCAGTCGACAACGGAGCAACCCTTCTCTGTGGATCCTTGAACGCACTGTCACCCAGAGGCTTCACCATGTCCAAGTGTAACCGCGCTAAGCCGTCTGGCACCCCTGGAGTTGGCGTAAGATTAATGGCCTGGATCCTACCGCCAAACATGTACTTTTCCCACGCAACACCCAGTTCGTCATGAGGGATATCGATATCTTGATAGACAGGCTCGCTGGGCGGCAAGGGTTCGTCTGGAAACTCCGTCTCCCATCGCTCTTGAAACACACGATGCGCAAGCTCATGTACTAAGTTGACGGCGATGAAGAAGAGAAATCGGAGTTGTTCCGATGTTGTAGCGGTTTCAAATATAGAAATACCGAGGTGATAGAAATCGTCATGTAAATCAGTGGTTATCTCGCCATTCGTGTAAGTCATGGCCCATTGTCCCGTTAATGGTACGAAGCGGAAATGAGAGCTGCCTGCAATCTCGAGAAGATCTTGAATCAAGTCTTTCCGAGCGAAACTCTTTGCTCGGAGAATCGAAGTCGGTCCCTCCCCATTGGCGGCTTGAATTCTCCCACGTAGCATGCTACGCCAAAACGATAGATATTCCGGGCAAGTAATCCACAGAGATGCAAGCCTGAACGCCGGCGTGAAGGCTTCATAAAATGCATCCTTTTCAGTCCCAGCTATGATTCCCACAGGTATGAGATCGAAGTTTCCCTTATCCCAAATCGCATGGATGTCATTGCTCAAGGTCGGAACATGGGCGCCATCGAACTCAAGGGAACCGGAATCTTGAAGCTCCCTACGATCGAATCCGATCTGGCCATGTTGCGTATTACTCGTCGGCGATCCAGGGATATATGGCGTATCCTCACGATCTGGGCCAGGATCTTCCTCGGGCTCGATCTCCGGGTTTGGTTTTTTACTGGCTACCGTAGATTTCTTGGTCTTCCCGCCAGTTTTTCCGCCCTTCTTTGCGCCTTTCGTTACGCCCTTCTTTGAGGCAGGCTTTTTAACCATTTTGACACTCGTCTTCTTGGGAGTAGCCTTCTTTTTCGTTTTCGTTCCAGTGGTGACCTTCTTAGTAGATGAGTTTCCGGTCTTCTTGCTGGGCTTAGATGATTGAGTAGTCGTGACCACTTGTTGGGGTCTGTCCATTGACCTTGTGACGGGAGCCATGACGACCTCAATAGGAAGCTTGACGATTTCTTGGTTCAACGTATTGCTAAAGCTATGAATATCTTTGAGGAGTAACTTTGCGCATCGAACCCTTAAACGTCTGAAGTTTCGATGTCCATTTCCGTCGGCTTACCGAACTTTGTCTTTCAGATGTTCCGAATGCGGTCCGCCGTAGTTTTCATCGCTGAAATAATTTAGTCCAGTGTAAAGGTTTGTCTATATAGATTATATGCGCTACAATAATTAGAACAAGGGCACCGGATACGGCTAGCCAAACCACTTCTGGAATGTAGGAGACTTCGACAATAAGATTCTCTGACCAATACCTAACGACTGAGCTCCAGTGAATAAAGCAAATGCATTTCCTTTACAGAAAGCCAAAATAGCTGCACAAACCTTGGGGACTTCGCTTCCTGAAATGGTCTTTGAAGCTTTTTACGAATAACCATTTAGATAGATGCATGCCGATGGTATGCAAAAGGTTGCGAGAGACAACGCCTGGAAACTTAAGAACTTCAGCTCAGCAAAGCAAGCAAACATCAAGACGTGAGGCAGGGGATGAGACAACTGTCTGCACTCCGATGAGCGTTGTTTGGACTCAACGATTTCGAGCCATGACAGCAGCGAGCTTGAACCTTCTCAGCACGATACCGTTCTCAGTGCATTCCAAGACCATATTGCTTGACTTTTCACCTCTAAACACCAGGGTTATTTAGCACGACGTAACCGTTTCAGGGGCCAGAAACCCGACTACTCTGAAGTAATCAGGCAAGAACTTGAGGCAGAAGTTTTCCAACTGAATCTTTCGTTCAACGATTTCCGGGAACATAACCAAGGCCAAATTGACTGAAAGCCCCCGCCAAAATGAGCGCTCATGACGCGCCGCTCGCAGACCAAGCTTCCATTACAGATGGAGAGATAAGGGTACGCTGTGGCCTTTGAACGCTCATTGATTGGTGGCCAGTAAGGGAAGTACGATGGCGGAGGTAACGGAAGAGCGAAGGAGTGTGAGGAGGTAGCGATATCTTAGCGCCCAGCGGGCAGTGACGTCCCAGGCGGGATCCCGCTCCTGTAAGGCTGATATTCCACCCCTTGGCAAACATAAAAATTCTACGCCTGGCAGCTCCGTGCTCCGTATTCCGTACTCCATACGGGATATATAATGGTTAATAGAAGATGATTGAATAGACATAAAAACAAGCGGGAATACCACATAGCCCAGTTGTTTGTTGGAGTATCTGATTCCCCCGCCACGCCATTATGCGGCGGGCCCAACCCCCTTCGTCAACGTCAATCATCTTTCTTCTTGAACTTCCCTCCTCCTTTCCGAGTGCTATTTCCAACTACCAATACCTAGGATTTTCAAGCACCATCATACATAAGTACCATACGGCCTCTCACAGTTGATGTTCGTTCACCGAAGTTTGGAGATTTACGCTTCTTGACCCCTCCAACCCTCCTTCGATAACGGTTATCTTAGTGGTTTTGGTCTGGAAACATCACATTCCTGCACCTTCCTTTCCCGAAACCAGATATCCGCATTCCATACCTACGTTCTAATGGTCGACCTGTCTCCGACCTGTGTCAAATCACCCAGCTGTCATAACCGATCCAAGTCCTCTCCACAATCACAAGGTTCAAGCAGTATCGTCAATCCTCAGTGGTATGCTAGTCATGGAGTTCCAGACAAGGTTTTAGCCCCTTCAGCTGCTGGTGATCCATACCCCTCATCAAGGCCTTTGCAGTCCTGTGATGGAGATGGTCTAGCCGCGCCGGACCAAACACATCGGCGGAGTTTCACACCTGAACGCGGACGGTCGATAAGACGGGAACTGCCTCCATTAGTCACGCGAATTTGTGAGCGAGAGCATAACCTACAGCTCGATCCATCCCATACCTCGCTTCAGGACCTGAATCACCTCCAACCCGACCCACCTCAGTCCCGCCAGTCCTCCCCTACAAAAGTGGGCGGGAAGTTGGCGGATTGGTTCAGAGGCGAATCAGATCCGATCACCTTCAGTATTTTACCTTCACCTACGAAGGACAAACTGGATCCTCTAGATAGTATGCCGACATCATCCGCGAATCGGACGAGCCTTGCGCGAAAGAACTCAGCTCAAGCGATGCCCAAGCCAGCGTTATCTAGTCGTTTTTCGTTCTTTACAGCGAAAGCCCCATCACCAACAACCTCTCCGCAATCTTCTGAACTGAATGACGACTTCCTCGACCTAGACGTCCACAAAGCCCTCTTTCCTGCAGGTCCGGCCGATCCATTTTCCCCGGCTGCTTTCAAGAACCTAGTTCAGAATGCCGAAGGTCTGCTATCTCGTCTACAGATGGCTTACAAGGAACGCACACAGTCGCTGCGCGAGATGACAATAGAGAAGGAGACTCAAGCCGAGGAACTGGAGGGGGCCGTGACCCGAGCTAAACACCTGAAGCTGCAGCTGGATGATATGGCCGTTAAGTTAGCGGAGCAAGACGACGCTATGATGAACCTAGTGGACGATCTGGCTAGGGAGAAACAACTGCGACGGGAAGAGGAGGACGCCCGGAAGCGAAGTGTGGTCTTGCTAAGAGCCTCACGAGAAGCACATGCGGAGCGCTCGCAGCGGGAGAGTAGGTCCAGCATCAACAGTGACTGGAGCTGCGAGTCGGAAGCAGAAAGTTCAGTCGACAGCGTATTCTCGCATCGGCACGGAGCTACATCTCCCACAATGTCCATGTCCTCAGTATCAACTACGAACTCTCCGGATATCCACCAGCTATTCGATCTTGGTTCCGTGGCGCCATTTACAGAAGCGGCACGGCATAGGCCGGGACTCAACCCTCAGCCCATCGTCAAGGCCATGGCGGGATCAAAATGTCAGAACGAAACAATTTCATGGCAGGACTATCAAGGCTTAAAATGCGCGAATTGCCATGGACTCACGACGAATGAAGCATGGAATGTGGTAGGTATCTTGAAGGTGGAGAACAAGGGTTTAAAGGGAAGGGTAGAGCAAATGGAAGGGGCTCTTGATGGATGTCTCGGTATGGTGGAGATGCTAAGGTAATGGGCAGCAACTACTACAGACATGGCTTTGCATAACAATGGCGCTTGGCATTTTGTGCTTGTAGGACAGTTGGGTAGAGCTGGGATTCTTATTGCGCTGGGAAGCAATATTAAGCTGCATACTGGTAGGTCAGGTTTATCAGATACTGGATATGACACTATTGTCAATCACCAGTTCTATAGTACAGGATCGTAATACTCATGACTTCCTACACTCGCTCTACTCCCATTCCGGCATCTGCAAAAGAATGCAGTAACACGTCGATGCTGCTCGTACGAGGAACTTTCATGGTGACCTTCGATCCATTATTGGTCTAGCGTTTAGAGCGAGTCCGGCATCACTTCAGTCCTCCTTCTCGACGCGTTTGATATCTATCAACTTACCACGAGCAATGTCTTGCTGGCTAACCAACTGCCACTGTACCTCATACTCCGGCAATTCGTAGCAAGTCATATTGCGATTAATGCCGGTGCAAAAAGGCTTCGATTCGATGATGCTGCGGTCTTCCCAGCCACACAAGGGCGCTTGCCTGGCATCACTGCCCCCACTATTCACTCTCTCTTCAAGTCTCACTGATCTATATTAATTTCAGTCTTCACACCCAGCGGCTTTCTTTCTATATTGACGATCAAGGCAAGTATTTGATCGCCTTTCTCCAGATTCAATTCTTGTCGCTTCTCTGTGTCCACCTACCCTTTGAGGATAGTACTCACAACCCAGTCCTTATAATGCCCTTCATACCTCACACGCCCGAGTTTCTTATCCCTCGTTCCGACTCGAAAAACCCAGCCACAACATGCAAAGGCATCACCTCCAACGGTCGACCGTGCAGACGCGCTCTTGGGACTAGTGCCCAGTCCTCACCAAAAGTCAATCGAGGGTCCAAAGATGGAGTGCTGGCTCTACTCACCTCGAGTGACGACTCGGAAGGTGCTGCGGCCTTTTTCTGTTGGCAGCATAAAGACCAAGCGGCAGCGCTGGCCGGCGTGGATGAGAAAGCAAGGAAATCCAGATTGGTCCCACTGAAACAGAGAACGAGCATCGATACTTTGGTTGAGCGACTCGGGGTACTGGAGGTTCAGGATGGTGCGGCGCCGGCTAATGGTAGACATGTGAAGCCACATGCAAGGCCATCGAGGAAGGAGACTTTGCCCAAGACTTGGCAAGATGTGCCTGGGCCTTTGCTGTCAATATCCGAAGATGGATCACCAATCCGGGCGCGACAGGTCAAGGCACACGAACCCCGAAGGCAGAGAAAGGACCCTAGTTTCTGGTCGGCACTGTTCTGCTGCGTAGGGTTAGACCCCGGGTCTAGTATACCACAGAAAAATCGTCCCTACTCGACAAGGCCCGAGTATGTGAAGCCTGAAACGGTTCTGATACCTGCACACATCCAATCGTCTGCAACTACACCTTCGAAACATACCCGGAGGCCAGCTCCACATACACATACTCGAAAAGGCACCACAGGACTACCGCCCGGCGTAATTAGCAAACCTACTGTCCCTCTCCATCGACCATCTCTCCCACACGATCTAACATCGCAAACCCAGGACCTACTAGCATTGATACCAAAATTCCTCTCCCCTCAAACCACCTCTTTACTCCTAACCGAGCTTGCCAAACCCGTCTCCACGCACGACGAAGAAGGCTTTATCTACATGTTCTGGCTCACCCCCACCACATCCGCCGCCCCACCCGCGGATGCCGCCTCCTCGCTCCTTCCCTCACCTGCAAGACCCACTGCCAAAAGCCGGCGACCGAGCGAGCTAATCCAAGACTACGCTTCTGCATCGACCAACAGCAACCCGACGATCCTTCTGAAAATCGGTCGCGCATCCAACGTACACCGCCGCATGAATGAATGGACCCGCCAATGCAACCATCACGTCTCCCTCATCCGGTTCTACCCTTACCTCCCCACCTCGCCCTCTTCCCCATCACCATCCTACACGCACCCCTTACACTATTCCACCTCCCCTCCAACATCCTCCACCTTCCCCACATCCTACACCCGGCCCTCCCCCAACCTCGCCCCTTCACCCACAACCCCCAGAAAGGTTCCCCATGCGCACAAAGTCGAAAGATTGATTCATCTAGAACTGGCGGATAAAAGGGTCAAGAGAGGGTGTTCGACATGTGGGAAGGAGCACAGAGAGTGGTTCGAGGTGGAGGGGACGAGGGATGGGGTGAAAGGAGTGGACGAGGTGGTGAGGCGTTGGGTTAAGTGGGGTGAGAGGGATAGGAGGTAGATGGGCCCGGGTTGGGAAAGAGGGCCCGCGGAACGTAAATCTCTCAGAAGTGGGGAATCAAAGGGACGTGGTAGCCATCACCCATCATGGTGAGCTGGAAGGGTTAGTCGCGGGGGCGGAACATCTCGCAGGCGTAGCGGCAGCGGATCAAGAGTGCCATGGAAAGATATACAAAGTATACAGTGATAGTCAGGCTTC
>JAABUO010002181.1_pt1 | contig 24241 bp, 20 predicted proteins | sample 5559291 | NCBI WGS metagenome assembly JAABUO01 (sample SAMN10711878, study PRJNA513372) | rock metagenome | isolation source: Antarctica rocks | place: Antarctica: Victoria Land, Finger Mt sud
ATATTTCAGTCATGAATAATTATATGTTACATTATTCAGAGTTACAAATATATAAAGATTATTTATTTTATTTTATTTCTTTAAGAATTAATATATTAATAATGTAGTTTATTTAAAGATTTTATTATTATAAGTATAATTAAACTGAGATTTTTAATTTTATATAATGTATTAAATTATTATTACATTAAATTTATTTTTATATAACTTAATATTAATTATGATTCATTATATTATAAATAATTATAAATTTATATTATCTCTTTATAAAGCTTTTTAATTAACTATTAAACTGTATTAGTTAGCTACTGTTACGCATTTCTTGTACAGAAAGATAAACATCTGTATAATTTTTTACTCTTTATTATCGATCTGAAAATTTTCTTTTAAACTTGTAAACAGAGTTTACACGAATTAAAAAATTAATAAACTAAGTCTTACAGTGTTCGCAAAAATGTTAAACGAATTTAATAAATCGCTAAACAGATTAATTATAAACTTAAATTTATTTACGAATTTCATGTTAAAAGTCTTACGCTTCTTTACGAAAGCTGTACGAATTAGTAAAGTCTTTTCACGACTGATATAAGTTTTTATTACTTAATTTAAAGACTGTATCATCATGTACGTTCTTAACTTCGTTCTTAATAATCTTAACGAGCTTAAGCTTTTTCGTACGTTTATATTCTGTTTTAACTTTATTTATATAAATTAATACATTGTAAAACTTATTCGTACAAACGTTATACATACTCGACACGAATGTACATTAACTAATTCTCTTTTTTAAAGTTAAATAAGAGACGCATATTTTTTCGCACAGTTTTAAAAAGAATTAATAACTTTAAAACATGTCTGAATCATTCGTGCAGATTTTACACGCCTTCGCTTTCTTATGAAACAGCTTTACGCGACTTTGTAAAAGAATTTTCTAAAAGATATATTCTTTTTTAAAGTTCTGTACAAATTAATAATATTTAATACATATTCATATAAATCTGTACATATAAATTCGTTTAATGACTTAAGCGCTTAGTTAACTCGAAGATCGATGTCACGCTGTATAAGCTGCACGGCAAGAATGAGAATCTTAACTGAGCAGTTAAGCTTTTTACTTCTCTGTTCAGTTCTTATAAGAAGTTCATGTTTTTAATCTTTATTAAACAGTTCTTTCTTAATGCTAACATAAACAAGAAGATCTTTTAAGCTCGTATTAGACTCAGAAAGAATCTTCGACTTTAAATCGTTTACGTCGTTTATTTTTAAAACTGTATAAATATGTATTAAAGTAAATAAAAAACGTAGTTTATTGTAAAGAAATTAATTAAATTTTATTAAATTTTATAAAAGCTGTATAAATTAATAAGATTATGTAAATCTTAATATAAATTAATAAATTAATTTTAATAGCTGAAAAGATGCGTAAATTATATATACAGAACAGTATAAAATAACACAGAGCTAATATAAATAAATAACATGTTTTATAAATATGTAAGACTGTTAAAAGTAATAATAAAATTCTGTTAAGTTAATAATTAATTTAAACAGCATTAATACATCTTTATATCTCTTTATAACGTTTTTTACGATCAAAGTTATTTAAAAAAACCTTTAAAAATTTTAAAGCTGTAGAAAGCAAAGCTCTGCAATGACTGTTAACTGTCTTAAAGCTTTTATATAAGAATTATGAAAGTTTATATAATTCAGTATAGTAATAAAAAGAAAGAAAAACATTTACATAAAGCTGTAAGCTTAAATAAACATTAATATATAAAGTTACATAAAGACGAAAATTCGAACAAAGATATTAATACATGTCTGTATAAATAAATTCGTAAAACTTATTAAAAGAATTATTAAAGAAGTTAAATTTAAAAAATACGAAAGAAACGAACTTATATTCGAAGTCGCTCGCTTAATTACTTATTATAAATTATAAATGATTGTAAATGATCGTACTAAATAATACATCGCAGTACTGAATAATACATTACAGTACTAATTCATACATGCTATTATTTATTATTTATAAAACGTTAAGATAATTTTTAACGAAAATGACGATCCTTTCGTACTATTAAATTTAAACATTCTTAATATCATTAACGTTTTCGCTTTAAAAAAATTAATTAAATAGATAAATATGAAGCTATTTAAATCTAGTACATTGCTGACATTCTTTTAACTCTTTCTTATCTTTAAAGTTATTATGTCGTCGTTACGTCGAAGTTAAAATCTATCTTTAAAGAATTTACTCATTTTCTTAATTATCTTATTAAGATTAAAAAAATCTTTTATTAAAGTAAACGCTGCTCGTAAAGTTAAAGCTGACGTCGCTACTAAAATCATTATAAATGCTATTATTAAAGCAAACACTATTAAAGTAAACACAGCAGACGCTACTGTTAAAGCTAATTGCCTTCGCAATTTTAAGAGACATATCATTAATAACTTTAAAGCAGCGAAGAAAGCACGCGAGACTTACGTCGTTAAGCTTCAGCGACGAGCGAATGCTGTAAAGCGTGTTAAAGTTCAGATAATATAAGAGAAAAGAGCTTAATCTGTAAAGATTGCTTAATTTAATAAAGAAAAGACTTTACGTCGTCGTAAAGAAAAAAGAGAAATTAAAAATAACGTTAACGAACTTCTTACTTCGAATATTAAGATTATGAAATTAAAGAATCGAATTATTAATTTAACGTTTAAGATTTTCGTCTGTTTTCGAGTTAATAAATGGCTTAAATGATTAACTTTTATAAAAACTTTAACTAGTAATTTCTTTAATATATGAAACTTTAAGTAATTATTAAAGAATGTAATCAGTAAAAGAGACGATCATAATAAGAAATAAAAGATTACTCATTAAATGATGATCGTTTAAGCTTCTTAAACAAAGATTACTCGAAAGCTGCAGTTTATTAATAATTTCATTAAAGCAGAGTAAAATAAAATGTTAAAAGTTATTATTTCTGAAAACGTCATTAAATATAATGTAAGAATAAAGCTTTAAGTTAAACTCTTAAAGAAAAAGAGTTCTTTAAAGCGATTCTTAAATGTTTTATTATTTAATTCTTTAAAGTCTTCGTCGCTTAAAGTACGAAACACTCGCATTAATAAGTTACTTAATCATGCACGTATACGAGTCGATCATTTAATTACAGTTAATAATTTTAATCGTAAGTTACTTCATCGCTAATAAATACATTAATAAAGCGTGTTAAAACTTTAACGATTAATGTTTCGTTAACTTTATAAACAAGTACTTTAATATGAATCATATTTAATAATCGCTCTGAAATAAAGTCATCGTTATTAATGATAATGACGTTATTATTAAAAGATCTTTTATTTCTCTTTATCGCTTTTAAATTAACTTATAAGAAAAAATAACTCAGAACTCTTAACGATTACTGACGTATTAAAAAAAGCTAAAGATACGAACAGATAAAGAAGAAACGAAGAACTTTATGAGTAAATTTATGAGATTTAACGAATAATAAATAAAAATGCGTTTAGTCGAGATTATGATTTATCAGATAAAAAGAATGACGTCTCGTTAAAGATCTTCTTCATCTTTTTCATTTTCTTTATCTTCTTCATTTTCTTTATCTTCTTTACTTTCTTTATTTTCTTTATTTTCTTAGCAGCCTTCGCAGTAGTAACAATTATCGCTCGTTAACAGCTCGTATTCTGCATATTAGTTAACATCGTACTTACAATGACAGCAGTTAATCTCATGATAAAAAGCTTTTTCTTCTTTATTCTCTTCGTTAATATTATTTTTATTCTTCGCTTTATCGTTTTAATCATCGCGCTTCAGTCTCATTAAATTCTCTGAAGAGAAAAAAGCAGTAATTAAACAGTTCTTTTTATGAAAGATAGCTCGAATAACACGTTAAGGAGCGAAGAATAAAATAGCTAAAGTAAGACGACTTGTTAATAATTAAATGTAAAGCATTAATGATTTAAAAAAGATGTTAAATATTACATCATTTATATATCAAATAGTCATACAGCTAGAAATTTCAGACGAAATAATTATAAGCTTCAGAGATAATCTTAAGAACTTTAAGTCTTAATAACGTTAAGTAAAGAATCTTTTATATATAAAACAAGCTTAAATTTAAATAAAATTAAAATTTATGTTATTCGTTTTTAGTTCTCTTTTTAACGCTTTAATATTAATCTTAAATATATAATCATTAACGCTATGCTTAAAATACTGCTTTAAAAATCGATTATAGCGATTTCTAGTTATTATATAATACAGAAACTTATTAAAGAAATCGTTAAAGCTGAGTTATATTTCATGAAAGTATCTTTTAACTCAGATCTTTAAAACATTAAAACTAAGCTTAATGAGATTAAAATTTAACGAATATAAAGATAAATATCGTATTTTACATTCGTGTAAGATAATAAGTTTCTTAATACGAGCGTTACAGTATATGTTAACGTTATTCATGACGATCACATTTTAAGCTGCTAAAAAAACGTTACAATGAGATAACAGCTTATTTAATATTCATTAAAAGTAAACTTCGTTATTAAATTAATTTTTACGAATTTTTATATAAAGTAAATAATCGTTAATTATATACGTTAAAAGAATACTTTAAAAATGCTTACGTCTTTTATTCGCATAATAACGAGTTAACTCATTAATTAATGCATACGCTTTATGACGTTAGCTCGTAATCTCGTTAAAAAGAGTCTCGTTAACGAAGATAAGCTGCTTAATAATTAAACGAAGCAGATTAACGATTAAATTTAATCGCAGCTTATCGTTCTACCTGATGCTTACACGCTGATTCTTTTTATTACTTTAGCTTCTTTTCTTTAAAATTCTGAATATCGTAAATTTATGAACATGTATATCTTATTTCTTTTATAAAAATCACATCATTTCTTTTTGCATGACTCATGACTGTTGCTTTAAATATGTGATTAAAGAGTCTTCAGCGACTGAACAGATCTTTTAAAAAACGTTCTTCGAACGAAACTGAGATTTAAAAAAAGAGTTATACATAAAGAGATTCTTTTACATAATATAAACGATATTACGATGACAGTGAATCTCTTTAACGATGACGAAGAAGATTTAATGTAATAACAAAAAACGTAATATTCTCGAGCGAAGAATCGAAGTCAGTTAATTTATTATATTTAAAAGAATGTCAGCAGTGTACTAGATCTGAATAGCTTCATATTTATCTGTTTAATTAATTTTTCTAAAGCGAAAACGTTAATGGCATCGAGAATGTCTGGATTCAATAGTAAATGTGGGGGGGGGCGCGACAATTGCGATGCCAAGGATCACAGCTTTCTGCACACGCTAAAAGCTATGGCCAAGATACCAACAGCGGGTTGACCCAGAAGCTGAAACAGACGGGTTGCCAAGGAACGGGGCGGCTGAGTCTTCAACATCTAACAGTCGCAGTCGAGATGTTTACGTCTCGAGCTGATGCTCTACAGCTTTATACTTGAAGTCAAGAAAGCTACAGTGCTCATTCACCACGATGCACGCTCACTCGACTGATCTACCTAGTGGACCTGCCAAAGCTCGCGATGGCGTCTACCGCGAGTTCTTTCACAACGCTAGCGCTGAGCGAGTTAACACAGATGAAGTCATTGTCGAAGCAATTCGAAAACAATACCCAGACCTCCATCTTACCATTACTCTTCGATACAATTGCAGCCTTTTAGCTTATGCCGCCTCGGGCAACGCCAAAGCTGTTCCTACAGATGCCGATGATTCGCTGTCTCCAACCCTCAAATGGAAGATGTACAGTCCTCCGGCTCGTCGCACCGATGACTCTATCGGAATGTTGGCCGAGGTGGTGCAATTTGGAAAGTACTTTTACACTTGGAAGGACCAAGAATATATAGTGTACATTGTCAATACGGAAGCACAACTGATGGTCTATATCCTTGGGGCTTCGAAAGAGTCTACGGAATCTTTGATGGTCGCTGCGTCGAAATGGATGGTGGAGCTTCACAATGAGATTCTAGTATTCGATGGCGGGTACTGGGAGAAGAGTAGGGAACTTTGGCAAAATGTGCAGCATTCGTCTTGGGACGATATAATAATGAACGCTAGTATGAAGAAAGCACTCATTGGCGTTGTAGACCAGTTCTTCAACGCGAAGGAGAGATACCAGAAGTTGAGAGTTCCGTGGAAGAGAGGCCTGATTTATCATGGGCCGCCTGGGAATGGAAAGGTAATACCTATCTAGGTTAAGGAAAAGTATAAATTGACAGATTTTTTAGACAATCTCCATCAAAGCTATGATGCATTCTCTCTACGCCAGACCCGACCCAATCCCAACCCTCTACGTTCGCTCCTTGTCAAGCTACAGAGGACCAGAATATTCCCTCAGTGAGATCTTCAGCAAGGCGCGGCAAATGGCCCCATGTTTCCTAGTCTTTGAGGATCTCGATAGCATCGTCACCGACTCAGTCCGCAGCTACTTTCTTAATGAGGTCGACGGTATCAAAAGTAATGACGGCATTCTTATGCTGGGAAGTACGAATCATCTCGACCGACTGGACCCAGGTTTGGCAAAGAGACCAAGTAGATTTGATAGAAAGTATCTCTTCCCCAACCCCGACTTGCATGAAAGAGAGCTGTACAGTGAGTATTGGAGGACCAAGCTCTCAGACAACAAGGACATTGAATTTCCGGCTCGGCTGAATCATGCTATTGCTTTCATTACGGAAGACTTCAGTTTCGCCTACATTCAAGAGGCTTTCGTCGCCAGTCTGTTGGCTATTGCTGGAGAGGAAGATGATGATCAGGACAGTAGAGTCGCTGTGGGTTCTTCATATGAGCAAGACCTACCTGAACTTATCACAGGTCTAAATCTTTTCGAAGGCGACGAAGATCTCGAGAAGTATGTCCTATGGAGGCAGATGAAGAAACAAGTTAAGATCTTGCGCGAGGAGATGGGAGACCAGAACAAGCATGAAGAGGGGGTAAAGATGAAACGGAGCTTGGTAGATGGGTTTGCTAGCCGGTCAAAGTACTTGGATCTGGAGTGATTGTGGATTAATGATGGTTAAGCATTGTTGCACTAGCAGTCTCTCATATAGCTCCCTCTACAAAACAATGCAAGTTATCCCTGAATTGATTTCACTCCCGCAATGGATGAAATCTGTCCCTTGGGAAAACTTGAAACTTAATATAGCCGTTTAGCAAGATCTTCAAGTCAGACTCGGTTGAAAAACTCGAATTGCGAAATGGCTGTACCATCATGGATAGCCGATGAATATCTACGGATAAGTCACAGAACTTAGGCGGTACTTATTGCTCATAGCCTCGAAGCCTAGACAATTGCAATCTTGAAAGCTGACAGACTTGGTATAAGTTTTCCCAGTTAACCGCCTTCTCACATCGCATTGCATCCACTTTGCGACAGAGCACCGTCTTCCGTGGTCGTTTTCGCCGCAACCTTTGCGATATCCTCAAACACCTGGTTCATCAACTCCCCCGTCACGGCAGAACATTCCGCATAGCCATCGCACCGCATCTCCTGCGCCACCCTATGCCCTTCTTGCGGGTATATGGTTCCCTCCCCTTCTACCCTCAAATCCCTTTTCAACCCCAGCAGCATGACCGGAATATCTTCCGTCCCCTGATGCAGGAATTCACCCTTGGCGACCCCCTCCCTTCTGAGGTTGTAGTGCCATATGGCCTCCTTCCTCCACGCGTACTGCGCGTTCACCAAGCTCCTCCGATCGGCGATGTCGTAGCAGATGATTATGAAGTCAGGAGGGGAGAGCAGGGTGTAATGCTCTGGGGATGCGGTGTCGTAGAATTCGAAGCGGTAAGGACGATTGTACATGCGGATTGTGTATACGAAGGGTTGGTCTAGGTCGTGGAGGAGGGGGAGGGTGGTGGATGGGATGGTGAGGGAGGATTGGCCATGGCTGAGACGGCTGAGGGTTGGAATGTCAGTTGAGAGCTAAATGAGAGGAATTTTTGTGAGGAAGGAAGGGGTAGAGAAGGCACTTACGAGAGGAACGTAGATTTACCGCATTCTGGGTCGCCGAGCAAGAGGATCGAGACCGTAGGAGTCTCACGATCCTCCATCAATTGATGTAGTCGATGGGGTGGGGCATCGTTGGCTGGTTGCGGCCTGCGGGATGCTTTAATCCCGGCGGAGATCTTGCGGGAGCGATTGCCGAAGCATTTCAAGATTTCGTTTGGATAACTGAATTCAAACTAGGTCCGTTATTGAAGAACGAAGGAGGCATTGGGGGGTGGTGTGATGGTTGCTCGCCTGTTCATCAAACGCATAACTGCAGTCAATTGGAAGTTACACCAAATCTGTGAAATCAATGCGAAGGCTCAATACTGGCAGTGGAAAGAAATTGGAGGGTCAAGCATGGAGAAAACCCCAGACTACTCTCAGTGGAGCACCGACAAGCTCATTGACCGAGTCACGTCTTTGGAGCAGCAATTGAAAGAGCAGACGACCAGGTGACCACCTAAGAAGTCGTGATCGACTCGATTTTGCTGCTAATATTAGAGAAAGATACAAGACTTCGTTATCCAGCTCTCCTCCTCGTTCACCTCGTCGAAGACCCAAGAACCCCCGCGTCAACCGAGAATTCCATCCTTCAAAATATTCTACTCGCCTGATTGCCTTGAAGTTTGCGTACTTGGGACAGCGCTACAATGGCCTTGAATATCACACGAAGAACACTACGCCCCTGCCCACAATTGAGGAGGCGTTATGGAGAGCACTGAATAAGGCACGCCTGATCTTTCCGACTGCGAACCCCTTGGTAGGCGACGGCGAGGTCAACTGGGAAGGCTGTGAGTTCTCGAAGTCTGGGAGGACTGACAAAGGCGTTAGTGCTTTTGGTCAGGTTGTAGGGATCAGAGTTCGGAGTAATCGTCCCCTGAATAGGGTCAAATTGAAGGATGCAGACGAAACCCAGCAGAACGGTGATCCTGGGAGCCACGTTGAAATCGCCGCCCTGCCTTTAGAGTTGGGAGACAAAGCAGTGTCTTCATCTCCGTCGTTAGACAACTCATGGAGCGAAGAGTCGCTGTCCTTTGATCCCATCAACGATGAGATCCCTTATCCCCAAGTCCTCAACAGACTCCTCCCACCTGACATCCGAATCATGGCTTGGTGTCCTTCTCCACCGACAGATTTCTCAGCTCGCTTCTCTTGCAGAGAACGTCGATACCGGTATTTCTTCACCAATCCAGCTTTTACTCCAACTTATGGCTCAGCGGGACTTGCCAAAAATACAGCAGTCCACACGGCCTCTGGAAATCGCAAAAGGCAAGGTTGGCTAGATATCGAGGCGATGAGAGAAGGTGCCAAAAAGTTTGTGGGGCTTCACGATTTCCGCAATTTCTGCAAGTTGGATGCAAGTAAGCAGATTGATAATTTCGAAAGAAAGATTCTTCATGCCGACATTGAGGAAGTAGACTTGAGGACTGGCCCAGCAGGATACGTTGGGCTGCCAGGTCTTGAAGAGTACGAATTCACGGATACAAGCACATTTGAAGGTGACAGAGATTTGATTTCTACCCCTAAAGTTTTTACATTTACACTTCATGGTTCGGCCTTTTTGTGGCATCAGGTGCGGCACATGGTTTCAATCTTATTCCTAATCGGGCAAGGTCTCGAGTCGCCAGATCTAGTAGACAAGCTTCTTGATATTCAGGAAATACCCGAGAAGCCCATGTACGAGATGGCAGAGGATGCCCCTCTCGTTCTTTGGGACTGCATCTTCCCACGAGAAGGAAGTAACAGCCGAGAAGATGCGCTCGAGTGGCTGTATGTTGGCGATTATACAGGCCTCGAAAAGGGCATCGCCATGGCATCTAGTGGCAAGAATTACGACAAGTACGGATTAGGCGGCCTAGTCGAGGACTTGTGGCAAGTATGGCGCCAAAGAAAGATGGACGAAGTGCTCGCAGGTACATTACTTGATGTGGTCGTTCAACAAGGAAACCATTCCAGCACCGACGACGTTCCGGCCAGCAATAATGATACCTCAAAAACGGAAGCCCGGTTTAGCCAAAAAGTCTTCCAGGGCGGCAATGGTCCCCGTCTTGTGGGCAAGTATATTCCCGTGCTGAAGAAGCCGCGGATGCAAAGCGTGGAGGCTATCAATGCTCATTTCGCAAAGCGGAAAGGCTTCGAGCAACAGGCAGAACTAAGAGACAGGGGCTTTCGAAAGGTTGTACGAGACTCAGTTAATGATGGTGCTGAATGATTGCGAAGCTTCATACGGGCACGCTCTTGTTCATTCTGTATATACACCTATCGAATGCGACCAATACACAATACTGCAACGCCGAAAGGAGCTTGAAGGGATGAGAGGATGACGAAGTGAGGACTCTCACATGTGAAGATATGTACTTTTTGTCTTCCACGCCACACGCGCCTCTGGAAGAGAAACCCAAGAAATTATGGCAGCGATATTGGTCGCTTCGAACAGATTCCTCTCGACCGGCCACCAAGACTTACTAGAAGGCACGCAATTGGGAAAGAAACATGCAACAGAAATTTTGATACATTTAGACATCCCTCCAATTAGATGAAACTTTGAGTTTTTTCATTTAATTTTTCGATGAGAACGCACCGAACAACTAGAGCTCTGACGAGACAACCAAAGATTAGACTGTGACTGGAACCTTCTCAAAAGTTATCTCTAACCTTTCTTTGGGAAAGAATTCGGCCTTTTCACCATTGCATCCGCCGCAGAAGGAACCTTCTCCGAAAGCCTTTCCCAGTCTCTACTCATCTGTGCCCCTTTCCCTATTTACCCATTCTGTCCAATTCTTCGCTCAAAATATGATGGACAAACAACCGCTTTTCCGAACCTACCATCTTACCAATCTCATGGCCCTACAGTGATAAGACGCTCATTAATGTTTCTGATCCGGAATACACATCATCATGAAGTCGTGCTTTAGTTTTCCTCGAGCTGGTATTTGTGATCAGTATCAGAGAGTTACATATGTCTGAAGGTGGAGAGAGGTACAGCCCAGGTTACGAGACATCTTTATCTAGGAGTTGATACTGGTAAAGTGGTCTCTACGCTGTCTCAGTGAGCTGCGTAGGGTTTTACGAGCTCTTTTGGGGGAACAATCATTTGCTGGGGGGGGGGGGGGGAGCTGCTAGGCTCCTTGTTGGAGAAAATCTACACACGGATTAACTTCTAACATATTATAAGACTTCTAATGTCTTTTTTCTTAAAAATCTATCCACATAGGTTCACACTCATGATACTCGAACCATCTTAGCCTCATTGATTCCGTTATCAATCTCCTTGCAGTCATTGTTCTGACGACCCTACCTAGATGTAAAGTTCGATTAACACGCTTCCACTGTCTCTTCTTCGGGTATAAGTTCTATGCAGAGATCGAAGAAAGACCAGAGAAAGATCGGCTGCGCACCGAAGCAGATGTAACAGATACTAGATATACAAGTAGCCCGAACCGCTACTTTGAACAATCGCCCTTGAAAAAGATAATTCGCAATGGTCTCAGCGTGCTGCTGCTTTCATTCCTGGCTTCTTTTACATCGTCGACTCGCAGTGTAGGTAATGAAGTGCAGGCTGACAATCATACTGGAGCTTGCTGGCCAGCATCAGAATGCGGTCCGTGGACATCAAGAGAAGCGGTTTTTCGCACCGTTACCGGACCACATTCTCCAAATGATTGAACGGCATCGTAAAAGATTAGTACCATGTGGTGATAATACAGGATTGAAAGGAGAAAGTTTGAAGCAATCCTATTCACTTGAAAACCGCGGAAGCGCTATTAACGAGACATGTCAGAGGCGGCCTGAAGATGCCGAAACGGACACAGCACAAATGAAAGGTCAACAAGCTCGCAGCAGCGACAGGCCACGAGTCTTCGAACGCAAAGATAACTCACTACTCTTGTGCTAGTGCTCAACAAGAGTTGGGCTTCGCGATATGATGACGCTGGAATCTATCAAAACATGCGGAGCAAGTTGGAATGGTCATCTACTCAGGGCTCTCAGAAGGTCAAAACAACGTTGGATACAGAGAAAGCACGTTCAAGGAAGTCTCCGAGACAGTGAGTCCCACAGTGCGAAAATCATACTACGTTGAAATTCCCAGAATCCCGTAGTCAATATTAACATGGACGTTCTTTGACAGGGAAACAGCACGACCAGAAACGCAGCTTCGGACATAATCAAAGCATCCAAAGCACCTTCGCAAGTCGTGCCCAAAGCGAAGACAAATCTCTACGTGAGAAATAAAGGCTTCTCGATCAAATCTCTCAGCCTAACACTAATCGAAACGTAGTGCAGGAGAGGTCAAAATTCTCTCGTGTAGATGAGATCAAGCTTCTTCGTGAAGCTGAGCTGGTTCTTCATGCCAGCAATCTTTAAGGAGACGAAGAGCTCGGTCGAGCTGCCTGTGTCTGCTATCAGAACTTCTTTTGATCATCTGGACGAGCCTATCAGCATACTTAGCTCATGTTCCCAGCCGTATCTGGCGGCATGAATAGTGCATTACTCTACATTTGCTATCTACGTTGCTATCTCATGACGTTCTGTGATAGGTGGTGGTTCGGTGCTCATAGCCACTGTGGACGTATTTATATATATGTGGGCTATCCTTTCTAGGACGGTAGCCGCAGTCATCTATTCATCGGTTGGTGCTCTCCGTGGGAATCAAAAACCTCGAAGGGGTCGACAAAGTTTCACATCGCGTGATTTCACGACTGTTGTTGAGAGAGCAAACTCTAAGGGGGAAACAAGAAGTTGATTGCATCAGAACGCTATCATAAACAGAATACAACTCAAGGCGGGAACACCGATGACAACATCATTACCCTAACAACCTGGAAATCTGGGTCTTCATTAGATAATACCCATATAACATCACCGAGATTACTCACACATGCATCGAGCATGGTAATCCACTGTACCTTACATTGCACCAACCAACCACAGGTTTTGTGATGCCCGCCATTACGAACCTTAGCAAAAGACCTATAAAGCGTACGAGCGAATGAGGGACACAACATATGCCTGTACACATGATAGCTGCAATATGAGAATCCCACATCTGAAACGCCATTGCTTTCAAGCCAGGGGCTGTTCTGATGGAGCTGGTAAGGTCTGAACAAGTGGTATATACCATCGAATAATGCCTTTTACCTTTCCACGGTCCAATCGTTTAACAGAGTTTACATCGTTGGCCCAGATTAATGGCTGGCGTGAAACAGCTAATATTCGGTTCTCGTTTACCCTACTTAAATGATCAAATTAGGAAGAGGGAATGATGTGATGAAAATCTGTACAATGATCGTATATGTCGCTTTAGCTCCCATCTCGGATGTCGAATTCAGTGCGAGAATCGCATCATGGTCATAAGAATCACTTGTGTACATTGTTCACGAAGGGTTGGGAGCGAGAAGGAAAGGAAGGGTAGAATGAGAATTGAAAGCGTAAGTAAAGAGATTAAATTATAGGGAAATCACTCCATGTACACCCCCCCCTTTTCGAATCGCGGATAGCGAAGGAGATTAAACCCTATCCCAACCAAATCCACATGAAAAACCAGGCAGAATGATCTAAATCCCAACATCCTCTCGACATGCAGAAAACTTCAAAGTGTTGGGATCAAATATCTCTTTTTGATCAGCGCAGCGACTACATATGAAATGCAACAAATAACCCTTCATTAAACTGACGCGACCGAGATGTCACTCCGTTCGCTATCCCTTCCTTCCCTTCCTCTCCCCGTTCCGTTTCCCTGCCAACCCTACCTTCTTTCCCTCGCCCCTTTCCTCCCTGACCCCGCCCCCGAATTGTAGTCAGCTTCACCCCTCCTGGCTCTTGTTTCATCACTGCTAGCAAGTGCCCAAACTGTGAAGGGCTGCGTTGCGTGAAAATCCTCGTGTGCTTGCTGACTTGTTGTTTCTTTCTCTGGATGTACTAAGCAATATCTACTAAACAGGTTAAGAGGGATGCATGGGTAGAATATTAGAGAGTGGACGTGTAAAATATCGAGGTGTCAGGGATTTGGTCCCGTAAAAGATACGTTAATATGATGAAAAAACAATTTCTAAGAAGTGAATGTGATTGTGAAAGGAGAGGGTCAAGGATGCTGATAGAGAGGGTATGTAGTGGTGGGTTGGGTATGGTGAATGGGTATATTGGCTGGAGATAGCGGATACTTTTGGCCAGCCTAGGACAGCCAACCCCTCAGAAGCGACTGCGATGTTGGGGTTGAAAAGTCTATCTATCAGCAAATCTAATACCAATTATACCCCCAGGTCGAACCTATGAGTCCAACACTGTCATTTCTTATGAGCAGCAGATCTTCATACCCCTTCTCAAAAATGATGCATCTTTTAGTAGTAATTATCCTCAATCAATCAATCAATCAACCCACTCCTCGCTCAACCCATTCCTCACCACCGCAACTTCTCCATTCTTCGGACACAAGAACGTGCCATCCTTCGTCATCACGGCGAGATCAAGGCACTCCATATTCAACCAATCTCGGGGCAGGAAAAAATGGCGTTTGATCCTGGCGTCTGAAGACTGCCCATCGGTCAAAGACGAGGTGCATACCCAGTATTCCGTGTCGAGGAAGGCGAGGACAGGCCCCTTTGCAAAGGCCCCGGCCCTCCCTGCGTCGCTGGCCATGAAACCTAGCGGCAGTTCCATTCGAGCAATTAGGGGTGGAGGCAATGCTATGGGTGTGAGCTTGATGGTGTCCTTTGCAGAGGCATTTCTTTCGAGGTCGCGGGTTCTTAGAAGCATGTATTTGCCTTTGCGCCTGTGGTGTGGAAGGCCCCTTGAGGTTTGAATTAACATGTGCGATCGGTCCGGCGTTGTAAGAATTATGTCCACGAAGTTATGCGGCTCTGCAGCGCCAGCGAGGTACCGAGCTGAAGGTCTCCTATGGTACTCGAATTGTCCCCGAGGATTTGGCTCGACATCAATAGATGTGCGGTCGAGATTGGAAGTTTGGATTTCGTCTAGAGTGGTCCACCGGTAGACTCGAAGGCTATCGAAGTCAAAGCGTATCACTAAGTCGTCATTGAGCGGATGAGCCGCCCATCTATGAAACCCCTCCGGAATTGGGCGGGTAACCAATACGGTGTTGGTGTTCAGAGACCTCACATTAACAGACCCGTTACTTGCCGTTAGGAAGTAGTTTGATGTAGGGTTGATGAGGAGCTGCTGGATGTCATTCGCAGCGTTGGCTTCGAAAAGCAGCTGAGAAGGCTTATTCGAGTTTTCCATGTGCATCGACCACACACTGATCCTGCCGCTCAAATCAGCACTGATAAGCCTTTCCTCATCATGGCTCCATGCTATCCGGTCGACCGGCATAAAGCTTTGGGACATTTGCTCTAGCTCATGGCCGCTTCCCCTACACAACCTCAGAACACCAACATCGTCACCGGCACAATAAGATGAGGTCCGTGGGCTAATCGCGAGCGCTGTTATAGGTTCTGACATCTCAGCAGATACTTCAGATACCAACGACACTTGCGTCGAACTTCCCATGTTACTTGACGTCTCACTTCCTTTCTCGTCAGTTTCGGCGAGACGAATGAGCACGTTTGGTTCCCAAATGTTACAAAACGCCCCCCGCAAGTCATATATGCGTCTTCCATCCGGACTCATCGCAAGATCGGTGACAGGTGATGTACAAGAAAGCTGGTATATCATGGCGAAATGATGGAAATTCCAAATTTTCAAAGTACCATCAACGTTGCTGGTTACAAAAAGATTCCCATCTGGACTGCATTGAATTTCAGCGGCAGTGGTCTTGATTTCTTCGATCTCCGACTCGAAGGGATGCCACTTGAAGATACAACCATCGTTGTACAGACCCAGAACATGTCCTGTCACAGGATTCCAACCCATGCTACCGACATCCGTCCACATATCATGACGGCCTCTACCTCTGTCACTTGGACGCTCACATCTAGCGATGAGACCAGGTGAATCGACACCCCATACGGCGAGGGGAAAGCCTCTGTACGATACAGCAACTAGACTACCGTCTGGATTAAAGGCCACCCTTCTAGGGGAATTGTAGTTTTTCCCGGCAAAAGTTTCGTCTCTTACGACTGACTCGGCAATTTCCCATTGTGGTTCAGGCGCGCCGAGGGATATTCGCCTAATAGCTTTGTCGTCAGAGCATGATATAATTGCAGTATCATTTAGTGCAAAAGCAATCCCAAGTGCTTTTGCACCAATGGGGTTCGTGAAAGAGTGTAGTTGTTTCGAGGAAGAAATATTCCATAGCTTCGTCGTTCGGAAGCCATAAGTAACTAGTAAGTCTTGAGAGCTGCTGAAGTTCATAGCCAGGACCCGTTCGCCATGGGGAAACCTGCGCGCTTCCTCACATGTTAGGGCGTGCCACAGGATAACCGTGCCATCTGTTCTCAGAATCGCAAAGTAGCGGTCTACACACAGGATTTTCGAGGCTTGACAATCCCTACCTACAGAGAATTTGGCCAAGCAGTCATCCCAGGTTCGAATAGAGAAGCCCATGACCACCAAAGTAGAGGTTGATTTTTTGGGGCCAAATTGACGATATATTGCGGAATTTTGAGGACAAAATGGTGGTATCAACCTATACACCGACTTTGGATGAGCAAGCAGATGTGCACCAAACTTTCCCACGATTTTAACTAGGTCAGTCGCCCAGAACTCGAGTATCTCTTTCTCGCGTAAACGGTGTGTTAGAGGACTCTTTTCGGCGTCTGATCTTGCTTTCTTCTCGAGGAAAGGATTCAGAGTTTGAGAGGTGTATACTAGAATCCGCAATTGGCCTGTCAACGCCAAGATGTATATCCAGGATAGTACGCAGGGGCCTTGGAAAAATGTAGCTAACATTTCAATTGATACCTGATCTGAGAAAGCAGCACTTCGAGACAGATGATATGACCAAGAGGTAGCTGCATAAAGCATAAATGGCTGAGAAATGATTCGATACCCACGTAGTCTTGAGCTATTATCTAAGAGAAAGGATAAGCACTTGCTAAATAATTTGTGATGTCCTGTGGGTGGAGAGATGAAGAATTGTAGGTCCGGAGTCTTAGTAAGATATTCTCGTGCAGTCTGATGTACCATAGTAACACGAGATTTGTTATCTACAATGACGAAATCTCCACAGACCTGACTTAGTGTATGCTTGAGGTCTAACACCGTCGAATATTCCGGCTGAATCACTTGAGATAGCTCCTCGAGGCTCAAGGACCGCTGTGAACACGTTGCGCATGTTAGTATAAGAATCGCCAGACCTTTGTCTGCAGGTCTAGAAGTCCTCACAAGACCAGCCTCCATACGCTGGTATAGTGGTTCTAGATCTGCGGGTATTTCTTCTAGAGCTTGATCAATAGCAGCTTCGGTATGACAGTCCAGTATTTCTCGAACAACCAGATGAACCCAAAGCCAGTTCCCATTAGCCCTGTCGAGGATCTTTGAGATTACATTTTCTTTGAAGCTAGGCCTGCCATGCATATATTCCATCTCCTTTGCTACATACATTCTCAGATCCTGCCCTGGTGTGTCTGCAGAAAGACGATCGACTTGGTAGACTTGCGCGAGCTTACCAAAAGCTACATACTGAGATTGATTCTTTCGACCTATGAGCATGACACGGAGTGGCGTGTTTGAGGCCGAGACTACTGTCAAAAGAGATAATAGTGATTGCGGCGCATCGCATTCATCAAGACCATCAATGACCCAAAATAGTGGCCTTTCAAGGCCGAGGCTGAACAATGCTGACACGAAGAGTCTTTGCCATATCACCCGAGCCTCAGCCTTTTCAACATTCAATGCATCATCAGCCAATTTTCCAAGCCGCACTTTATAGTCTGGGAGGTCGCATGCTATTTGATACGCCAGTGACCTCAACAGTGAGTTCGGCGACCGCTTTGATTGGTCTCCGTGCTTGAAAAAGTAGAATTGGCAGCTTTTTCCAAGTCTCTTCAAGTGCTCGATCACAAAAGATGATAGAATAGACTTTCCTGACCCTGGTAGTCCGTTCACCCAGAGAAAGCGTGGAGTGTAAGAATCATCTACGGACCAGGATGTAAACGTGGGATTTGATGTTATCCACTCACAGGAGCCTGGCATCCACCTGTCTCGAAAGAACTCATAATCATCGTCCGGAGCTTGAGAGATGGCCAGGAGCTTTTCGAGCTTTCCATCATCTTGACCTAGGCTGTTGTCAGGTGGGAGAAAATCCGGCTTTCGAAGCCTGCTTATCAAAGACTTCAGAACATTTCGCACGCTAATGTAATTAGGATCTTGCTGGCTTGCGTATTTACAAACATTGTGGTGATCCGCATCCAGTGGCTTGGATATTTCACCAGGATAGCCTAGGATAGAGGAGTCTTTCTCAAGCACCATCATTTTCTTGGGTCCTACTGCTGTTACTTGTGTCTCAAAAAATGAGACAATTTGTAGTTTTGGTGCAATGTTCCGAAATTGCTCATTGATATCGTGAATTGTTGGAGAATTCTGTTTTAATTCTGCGATGTATTGCTTGGCCGAATGATTGAATATCGAGACGGCCAAAATCCTATTCAAGGCCTCTGCAAGGTTTGTGCCACGATGTGGAGTTGATAGAAAAAGGATGGCGCGAGACGATTGAACAATATCTCTATAATTGTCGTCGTTCTGTCCGAGAATGTAGGCTTTCTTGACCACAAGCCCTCCCATTGAATGGGCAACAAAGATTATTGGAATCTGCAGTCGCACCTTAGTAAACATGTGGACTTTTATTGCCAACACTTGCAATGATATATGAGATCTATGGGAATTTCTCCTCGTCATATAGACCTTCGTAGAATCAAATAGTAATATCAAGACGAACCTTGCCAACTTGAAGTTCCTTCGCATCTTCGTCCACTCCAAATTTCATGCCGAACAATAGATCCTTCGCAAAATCCGCGATGTTGAATATGTCCCGCCCGGCAGATGCGAAGTTTGCATTGTAACCAAAGGACAAGACTCGAGCTGTCCCAATCTCCGGCTCGAAAGGTAGCCATTCGCGCGGCCAAAACAGTTTTGGATCCCTATTTCTTGACCATGTTTTCTGACTAGTTCCTCCAAGCCCATGCACAAAAATAATGTCTACTGTGGGGCTGTTCAAAGGCGCGTGGACGACATTGAGACCGAGAGGATCAGTGTGACGCTCCCTTGACCGGTCCCTCAAGCGACTTTCAACAATGTCCGTCGAGTCTTCCGGGTCCACTGGGCTGAAGGTGGACAAAGTACTCCGAACTGTGGAATTACGGTTGATTGTTAAAGGCTTGAGAGAACCTTCAGATTCTTGTCGTGGACGGGCTGTCTGTGAGGCTGTGTCTTGATTTGACGAACTTTCTGGCTCGCTCTTCTTTCGCCGGAATCTATGGAACTAAACCATGGCTCTCAGCTCATTATCCACCTAGGCTGGCATAGGGAAACAAGACAGGTGACTTACCATCATGAAGCATGTTGAGAGTCGATATAGAAGTCATCTACTATGTACATCGCTAGGTCGGCATTATTGCTAGGTCACAAAAGCGGCGAGAAATGGTCCATCCGACCTAATCTTCAAGCCAACGATGAAACAAGGCAATCAGACCTATAATAGCGGATCCATGCTGCAAGCCCACAATACAGGTGGAGTAGTTTGGCTCGTCTAGGTAGATTGCAAGGCTCGGCACAAGCAGTGATGTCCTCTAGACTCCGCTCTTGAGCGTTACATTGAATATGATAGGCGCCCGGAAAAGGAAGTCCGTGACAGTGGCTTGAACGCGTCCATGTATCAGCCAATTAGAATCTGTCCTATTAGAGATGGTTGCATTGGAATCAACAGCGATCCATTTTTGGTGACACGGCATCCAAGTTCGGAATGATGAAGGAAGTCTGCATGATGAACACTTCTCGCTCTTGCTTCTCACCCACTGATTCAAATGAACAGGCACACTTTCGACGCTATCAATGCTATGGGATGTTGTTGTGATCTGCGGCAACCGCTCTTATAGCAAGGAAGTCTAAGCGAGCTTCTTTATGAAGGAGCAAATCAGAACCACCCTCGAACACAGCCTACCTAGTCCATGCAACACTTTTGAGGTTCAACTTGGTTGTAGATGGTGATACAACGAGTGTTGCAACTTGCAATCCCGCGGCTGCCGCTCGCCGCGCGTGGCTTGAATCGATCGATCTACATAAATATAAGGAGAATTCGATGTCCGGAAGTCACTCTACAAGAAAATAAGCAAGAGATCTTTCCAGATGACTGAAACACAGAGTAGTGTTCGAGAAGTTATCCCAGACGTTGGAGGGGATTTTGACCTTGATCAGAGTGTCGTTGCAGAACTTCCTGAAGGGTCCACGGTCATCGAAGCAAGTAGCTTTGGTACCTCAGCATGGACCCGAACCGCACGGATTAGGGTTCAGCTCTCCGATGGCTCTCAAAAGGCCTATTTCCTCAAGGTTCGTTCGTATTTCGTTCCTTCAGGTTGATCAATATTCATCTTGATAGTCCGTCTTTGGCTATTCTTAGCAACCAATCTTTCTATATATATAGCATGAAGTCGATGAAGATTCCCGAGAAAACATGTCGCTAACTGACCACAGTGTGCTACAGAAGGAGGTAGAATTATGATGGAAGGGGAATTCAACTCCATGAACGAGATATATAAGTTAATGCCCTCCTTCGTTCCAAAGCCGTACGCCTGGGGCCGATTCAAGCTTGCATCGCCAGTGACGCATTTCTAGAAATTAGCAACGATATGCCAGATCCTAGAAGGTTTGCAGCTGTTGTCGCCGAACTTCACCATATTTCCAAATCACCCACTGGAAAATTCGGGTTTCATGTTCAGAACTGCCATGGGAAGATCCGCCAAACCGTCGACTGGAATAGTAGCTGGGCCTCGTTTTTCAGGACTCTTCTTACAAGCTTCTTCCGCACTGAGATCGGGGTCAATGGTCCTTGGCCTGAGTACGAGCGAGTGTTCGAAACAGTGGTCACGCACGTTATTCCTCAGCTTCTAGAGCCATTGCAGTCTGATGGACTGGTATTAAAGCCCTGTTTAGTGCACGGTGACTTATGGGAAGAAAACACAGCGACCAATCTCGAAACAGGTGAGCTCTAGGATTCCCGCACTTCCTGCTGTTATGGAGAGCAGGGCGATTAAACCCGAAAACACCCAGGTGGCCCAGTCGTTTTCGACTCCTCCGCCCTCTATGCCCACAACGAATACGAGCTAGGCATGTGGCGTCGCGAAAACATCAAGTTCGGGCAGCCCTACTTCAGCCAATACCTGCGGCACTTCCGCCCGAGCGAGCCCGTCGAACAATGGGACGACCGCATCAGGCTCTACAGCCTCAAATTCAATCTGGCACACATGATTGGCTGGCCTGGTGCGCCGGTGGTCCGGGGCCAGTACGTAACTTGATTTGACATTTGTGATGGCAGGCTGGAAACGGCTGACGCTTTGCAGGATATATAACGATATGTGTTATCTTGTGAACAAGTATCCTCCTGAAGCTGCACCAAATGGTGATTTTGAGGTAGGCGAGGTGATCGAAGGCGATGTTCCTGATATGTCTCAGAGGGTTCAGATGGAACCCATTCTGTCTAGCTAGGCAGAACGGGGCGAGGTGGGATGAAGTCCTCGAATAGTTATTCGTTCTACGTCTTTAGATCAAATCACTGGGTAGAGTGCACCAAGAACAGAGAGATACTTGTAGCTAAGTGAGAAAACCTCTATTATATAGGGAACCACTCCCCCCACACCCCTAGCCAGCTTCCTACCCATACACCCTCCCTAATACGGTTAGTGGGTATCGGGTAATTTTCCCCCACAAAGTAATCTAGATCTTCTGATTACACCAAGTACTATGAAACCTCCACACCAACCCCCCCACACCACCTTACTATCGTCATGCCTCTCGGTCTCGCTCCCCCTCCTCTTGGGGTGGGATATGTTTCGCTCGGACGCCTAGTCGATGGCGCTAACAAGCACATAAGGATTTCACGTAGCGCGACCCTTCGCAATTTGAACATCTGTTAGCGGAGGTGGAGTAATAAGAGATGATTGCAACGTTTAGGAGGGTAGGGCGCGGGGGGAGAGGAGCGACGAGGGGAGGGGCGAGTGGGGGGCGGAGGGGAGGGATGGAGGTGGTCGTCGTTCAGATGCTACTCCACCCCCTGTGTGGAAGTAGGATTATTTTGTGCATTTCGGATGTAGTTATAGTAGTGATCAAATTGCATTTTAGTTGAATATTGTTTGCAAGCTGAGAAAATGCTGGGATTTAGATCATAAAGCTTGATTTCCATGTGTTTTTGGTGGGTCGAATATTAATCTTCTCCATTATCCCCGAGTGGAAAGAATCCGCGATACCCACGAACCATATTAGGGGGGTGTATGGGTAGGAAGCTGGGTGTAGGAGCTCGGGGTGTGGGGGGAGTGGTTCCCATTATATAACCACTCCGTACACCAAGCCGTATAAACTCCAAGATACACTCGACCATATACCAGTATTATAGAACATTCAATCCGGTTAGTCAATATGAATATGTAATACATTTCCGAACCCTAAGTCGTGCCGACAAGCGGCCTCAGGGCCGCACAGGCCCCGTTGGGAAAGTGGTAGCTAAGGTACGTTATTCACCTATTTACGTTACCGTACTTTTCACTTGATGGTACCTTGATGCTTACTACTTCAGTACATCGTTCAGAGCCTGTTCACAATTTTAGCAACCGATCCAACTTGACCTTGTAACTGATTGATGGGCTGATTTAGTTGGATCACAATGCCTCAGGTCACCGAAGAAGCTATTCTAGAGGAGGATATCAAACAATCGTCTGAACGTAATCACTCGAGCTGCGACATCAGAAGACCAGAAGACTCGAATCTTTCAGTCAAAGCTCCCTCAGAGAGATATACCGGACTCCAAGAAGCCCCATATACCATTTTCAGCAAGCCCACCAAACGAGGAATAGTGTGCATCGTCGCCTTGGCTGGTTTTTTCTCGCCACTGAGTGCCAACATCTACTTTCCAGCGTTGACTTACATAGGCAAAGATCTAAATGTCTCTTTAGAGCTCATGAACCTTACAATCACTGCTTACCTGATCTGCCAAGGCATTGTGCCTTCCGTGCTCGGTGATCTGGCCGATATGTTAGGTAGACGTCCTGTCTACATCATGGTCTTTCTGGTTTATTTCGCAGCCAACATTGGCTTGGCTATGCAGGACACATATCCAGCTTTACTTGCTCTGAGAATACTTCAAAGTAGTGGGAGTTCCGGTAAGATCGCTTCCAAGATTGTGCCGATCCTTATACAACCTGAATCACTGAAAAAATAACCAATTAGGTACAATTGCTCTTGCCATCAGCGTCGTCGCAGATATCGCTCCTCCCCACAAGCGAGGCAAATACATTGGAGCTGCACTCTGCGGGTCCGTGTCACATTGCCTTTCTCGCTTGGTTGATTTGATTCAACATACTGAAATTCGGCGATGGTAGACCAAATACGGCGCCAAGCTTAGGTCCTGTTCTGGGAGGGGTGTTGGCCCAAAAAGCAAGCTGGAGATGGATTTTCTGGTTCCTCGCCATCCTCTCCGGCCTATGCCTCGCAACGATAGTCATTTGTCTCCCTGAAACGTCCAGGAAAATCGTCGGCAACGGGAGCATTCCTGGTAGGGGTGTCAACAGAACCATATTATCAGGCCTTAGACGAACTCCAAAAACCTCAGCAGACGATTCCGAGGTTCCCAAGCCTATATTTCGGATCCCAAATCCTTTTACTTGTCTCCGGATAGTCTTTCACAAAGATACAGCGCTGGTCTTATTTGCAAATGCCATCTTCTACACGAATTACAGCTGCATGCAAGCCTCGCTCTCCCCATTACTCATGCATATCTATGGCCTGAACCCATTGCAAGTAGGATTGACTTATCTGGCATATGGTATAGGATGCGGCGCTGCCTCTTATCTCGCAGGTAAGGACCCTCTCTTCGGACTGCTTTCTCTTTTTTCATTGCACTTATATAATCTGACTATTACCATTTTATTCTCATTTTACAACATTTTCTCACCGACTAATTCGCGTTCTATTTGAACCGCCTAGAACTTTTACAGATTTTCCATAATCTACCTTGACCGTTCTTGAGAAACCATTAAATAAACTCACCATACAACAATTTTCTGTAGCATTTCCTATCTGCACCATCCTTTGTCCCCTTATAACCC